>Ga0181422_1000043_pt1 | contig 34558 bp, 57 predicted proteins | sample 45SPOviralmetaG_FD_130147 | JGI IMG/M metagenome (GOLD analysis project Ga0181422, IMG submission 130147) | Marine viral communities from the oligotrophic San Pedro Time Series (SPOT) site, San Pedro Channel, CA, USA - 45 SPOT_SRF_2013-07-18 | ecosystem: Environmental > Aquatic > Marine > Strait...
ATTTTGTTATTACCAACAATACCATCTAATGTACTATCACCATTTAATGTTGAGTATAATATTGTTTGTAAATCAAAAGAATGAAAACTCATATTTTTCTAACCTTTAAAGATATTTGTTTTGCTATATCATTAGCATATTTTACAGTTGATTGAAAAGGTTTTGAGCGTTTACTCATAAACGGTCTGTTTAAACCTGTTCTGTCCTCTAAATATTTTGCGTAATGTACATTAGTTTTTAGACTTGACTGCAACCTTGCTGGACTTGATGGCATAACAAAAAAACTATTTGATAGATTGCCAGTATCTATTGCTGGTGGGTTTCCACGTACTGAGGCTGTATGTGGTTGCCCTGTTTTGCTAACTTTATAACTTCTACCACCACCACTTTTTTTCATAGCTTTGGTAATATGGTTTCTAAACATATTAGCCACTCTGTTCAAATGTCTTGACGTATTAACATCATACAAAGATAACGCTTTGTTTGACTTTAATTGCATTTCAGATACAACGTCAATTTTAAACCCCATTAAGTAGCTACTCCCTCTTCTGCACTAATTATTTGATATTTTTCTTTACCCTCTAATAATGAGGTTATATGTGTAATGTTAAAAAATTTTGAATTATAACTAATTCTTTTCTTGGCTGTTAAACTAGATAAATATCTAATAGTAAAAGTATAATTACTAACAGCTCTTAATTGGTCTCCAAACGAATTTTCATTACCTGAATTGTTTACCACTTTAGCCCATACTGTTACATCACTGCCAAAACTTGTTGTTTGTCCACCACCAGAATCAGTACTACCACCAAGCGTCTGAATAATTATTTTGTTTCTCATTTGTCCAATCATTAACCAAACATTCCTCCATATTGAAGTCTGCCTCTATACGGTTGTGTAGACAAAGATTTAATTTTATATGGCTCTAATAATTGAGTTGCACTTGTTGGAGCTAATACTCTTTTGCCATCTAACAAATCACCTCTATGTTCAAACAAATAAGCTGAATAAGCAAGACAAGCTGATTTTATGTCGTACGGAACGGCTGTAGTTGCTCCATATCCAGCGACATATTTTATTTCTATACCATTAGCTACTCGTAACGAGGTTGGGTAACTAGCTCCCTTTCTTAGCACTATTTTTGCAGGAATACTGACATTGTCCAGATAATAATTTGATGTAGCGAATGTACTAGCGTTGTCAGAGTCGTCATAGTATTTTATATGACTAACACTTGCGACAGGACTGTTTGGCAGAGCAATACTTCTTTTTCTAGTGTGTCCATCATAAGCTGTATATAATCCCTCATGTATCTCAATGTCATCATCATAAACAGTATCAATAAATAAATTATATGTAACAGTTGTTAATGTTCTGCTGGTATACTGTTTCGCCCAATTATGAACAGTACGTTCAATAATAGCTACAGTAGCGTCATCATCAGTTGAGTCAATTTTGCACCACGCTTTAATTTCAGCTTGAGTTACAGCGTATGCTGTTTCTGCTGTGTGTACTTGTAATCCAGCCATTTAGTTTCTCCTAATCTGCGTCTGCAATAGTGTTACCAGAATCTTCCCATGCTTTGACTAATATTCTTTCTTTGTTTTTTTCATCAAGTGGCACAAACATTTCAACACTATCAATAACTGCTTTTATGCAAGAATATTCTCCTGTTATTGGGTCATTAACTTTTTTTGCTGAACTAACTATTCTATCATCTTCCATATATTACTCCTATAATTCTGCGTCCATATCTGCACCTAGACCACCCATAGCAACATTTTGTTGTGTGCTTATACTAGCATTATGGTTTAATCCATATCTAAATCCATTTTGTCCCATATTGCTAAAAACTAGTGTTGTCGTTGTACCAGAGCCACCAATCAATGCAATAAATCCAACAGGATTGGCAGTAAGTGTTGGTGCAACTCGCATTGTTCTTCTTAATTGTGGGGTTGGTTGTACTGTGGTAGCACTCGCAGCTTCCGCAGTTGGGTTTAAACCATTTGCAGTATTATCACCAATTATAAAATATCTATGACATCTTAATAAAGTATCATCATACATTTCATGTTGAAATGACGGTAATGAGCCAGATGTAAACTCACCCACTTCCATTTGCAATCCTGTAAAATAAACATTATTACTTGTGCTACTTGCACTATTCACTTGACCGACTGCTCTGTTTGCATTAGTTGAACTTGTCCATGTTGTGCTTAATGTGCCACTTGTAAAATCACTCCCAGCACCAAGCCATAAATTTATAGCAAAACTACTATTATTATCGTTACCTAAAACTCCAGATGTATCTCCAGCAAAACTTAATACTTTTTTCTCCCAAGTGTTAGAATCGGTTATTGTATAGGCTTGAGATATTTGTCTTGTGTTATCAACATCAAATAATTCAGCAATATAAGTACCTGTAACTGTTGCTTTTATCCAAAAAGAAATGGTTACTTTTTCAGCACTAGAAGTACCTTTTTTAAGTAACTGCAAATCTTGCCCTTCAAAAAGATATCTTGCTAAGTGAAAACTACCAGACGCAACAGAAGTATCTGCTGTCGTACAATCTAATTTCCAGGATTTGGCAAAGCCTTGCCCTGATGGATTGTCTGTATCTTGTGTGTGTGTCCAAGTACCATTATCACTTAAATCAACTTTCATTCTATCTATTGTATGATATCCAGTACCTGTGATTCCTGTTGTGCTTGTACCTCTTTGAGCTACTGCCATAGCACCATTAATAATAAGTGGTTTTACATTTGGTCTTAGTGATTGACCAGCAGTAGCCCATGATAAAGTACCAGAGCCGTTAGTTACTAATGCTTGGTTTGCTGAACCATCTGCGTCTGGTAAAACCCATATTTTATCTGCTGATAAAGCTGGTGCCTCAAAACCAACATAGTTCGCACCCTCATAAAATCTTAATTCATTATTTGAGCCACCAATAGATAAATTTCCAGCAGTTGTTAAAGCTCCACCGTCTGCAATACTTAATGCGTCATCACCGTCTGTAAATTCTATTAATGCTGTTCTTATAGAATCAGATTTAAAATATTCTACGGTGTCATTGCTTTGGTCTAAAACAGCTATTGGAATATTTCCGTCATTATCCTCATTTCTAATATATAAAGTATTAGCAGATGTATCGTACCAAAATTGATTTGCGAAAGTTGTTGATGGTGCTGAACTTCCTGAACTTGTACTTGCTAACGCTTGTAAGGCTGAATTAATATCTGCTCTCGTGTTTGGAAAGGTCTGGTTAGCTATTGTAAAATCGTTTTGGCTCATTTTGCACTCCTAAATATTATTAAAGATACTCTAATTATTAACTAGATTCAAGGTATCCGAATCCCTTTGCTACAAAGTCAAATGACCTGTCAATAACAACACCACTTGAATTTTTAAATTTAATAGTAAATCCTGTAGCGGACTTACTACTCAATTCATAAAAATCACCTGTTGCTAAATTACTTGTGCTTATGCCTAACCCTTGTAAATCTTTAAACGCTGGAGCAAATGTTATTGCCTTTCCACCTGACGCTGTAGTACTTGCTGTATTTGCTACTGCTACAGTCCTATCAGGCATATCAATGGTTGCAGATAAAGCTGATATTGCTGGTGTTGAATCAGCATTAGTTGTTGTCATTTTTACTCTTAATTTTATGTATCTAGCTTTGTAATCACCTAAAATATAATCAGCATAATCAGAATAAGTTGAATTGTCATTAGAGGTTGAAATTTGGATTTTAGCGTCTACATCATCTTGCTCGGTATAGTTGCCATCAAAACTACCCTCTTGCGTGTCAAATAAGCCCTCAAAGCTGTCAAACAAGCTGTTTGCGTTAAATCTAGTGCTAGTCATTGATGTTGTTACTTGTGAATTATATATAGCACCTAAATCTATTGGATTGGTACTAAATTCATAGAATCCGTCTAAATTACTAGCCACTTCTCCACCATCATCAAAGTTACCTAAAGCACTGTCAAAGTTTCCTGTATGGTCGTCAAACAATTCACCTAACACTATTTGTAAAAAATTTGTACTATCTCTATTTACCACTTCAACATCTGTTTTAGTTCCAGTAAAACCTGTTGATTGTGTTGTGCTAGCAACGACATTAAAATTATCAGCAATTTGGTTTCTTATAACAACTTTTTTTGTAGATGTCTCAGATGTTAAACCTAAAACGTCAACAGCTTTAATCATATAAGTGCCTGTTTGTGCTGGTAACGATATTTGATTAGTTGCCATACTTATATAATTAGCAACGATAGTCGCTCCTGCATAAACTTGACTTGTTATTGCTGGTGTATGTCTAATAATGTAATGTGATAAATCTAATTCATCATTTGCTGTCCAAGAACATACTGCTAAATTATTTACAATGTTTACAGAGAAGTCAGCAACGTTAGCTGGAATATCACTTTTACCAATTACCTCATGAGTAGCACTTGCAAAACTAGACGCTACATTAAATGCGTTTATTGCTCTTGCTCTTACTTCATACGTCATACCATCTTCAGCGTCTTTTAATTCAAACAACATTGATGACCCAACTGTTTTTGCTCTACCCAAAGAAGTAAATTCAGTATCAGTTGCTGTATTTCTATATTCTACTTCCACCTCATTTGTTGTACCAAAGCCTGATGTAACTTTAATTAATAATATTGTTGATACCACACCTGAGTAAGCCCTCATAATATCATTTAATTGAATTGATGGTGTTAATGTTGTTGTTGCTGTTGGTAAATTTGTATTGTCAGATATAAACACTGACTCCTCTGCACTCCAATCAAAGACACTTGATGACGTCTCTTGTAATATAACATCTACACCTAAATCACTTGGTCCACTAACGAACGTCCATTCAACAACTTGAAAAACTTTTGAGTTAAAACCAAATCTGTCGTACGTAAAATTAACCGTATCACCAACCTGTAATTTAAAAGCAGTTAACTTTAAAGATAACTGAATTGTCATTTGTTGCCTATTTTTAAATAAAACAACTTTAGCAATTCTTTGTGCCATAGTTGATGACGTTGTTAAAGGTAAATCAATGTCAGCAAAAATAGTTTCGTTACTATCCTCTGTTACAAAGGTTGATGACGTTACCATAGGATAATCAGATGGTTGCCAATTACTTTCTGGACTAGTGAAAACACCTTTAACAGTATTAAATAAATTACGGCGTGATTGCTTTGTGTTTAAAGTAATACCACCTCGTAAATCATTTTCAGTTAATGTTATTGATGGTGATATAAACTTACCACCAGCTAATACAAATTGACCGTTTGAATAACTTAATATTCCTAGCATAGAGCCAATAAGCTCGTCAATCACGTCCATAGGTTGTGAGTTGGAATAAATAACACCATTTGATTCATACCTTTTTTCAGTACCACCAGCTGACAAACTAATATTTTCATCACATATATTTGCAACAGTTACAAAAGACGCCTCATCAATTTGATTTGTTGGAACACCTAACCCAAAACGTGTATCAGTTAAATAATCATATAATGCCAAAGCTGGATTTTTTGAAAACGCTGTTGAGGTATCTCTCACGTCATATAATTTTTTTCCTTTTAGCTCTGCACTAATGTTTGGAATTCCACTTGGAAATGCGTCAGCGTCATATTTAAGTTGCAAATATAAATATGAGATACCTGATAATGTGTGAGCTGTAGTCCATTGTGGTACAGCAGACACTAAATCAGCGTCAGCTTGTTGATTATCAGTACCTAAATGTTGCTTTATTAAAACTGTTAAAGATGATGAGTCTGTAAATGTTTGCGTTGCAACAATCGCATATTCTGTTGTGGTGGTAGTACCAGCAAGAAAAGGTTTTGGTGTATTTGGATTATCTCTGTAAGGGGTTATTCTGCCACTACTTCCAAATGGTCCAGCAAAATTAATTGATGTCGCTTGAACATCTGTTTGTAATCCACCAGCTATTGTTACTGCTAATGTATGTCTTGCTTCACTAGCAGATGAACTACCACCAGATGATATGTTATAAGTTACGCCATTTATATTTATTGTATCAGTTGTTGATACAGTAAACGCTACATCAGAAACTAATGTAATTGATGTAATACCTTTTTTTATACCTTTACCATCAACAACTCTACTTCCACCAAAAGGCATTGACGTATTAAACGGCATTGATACATATTCAGACACAACTAATGACCTTGTTTTATTTGTAAATCTTGATTCTTTTGCGTATTTGCTTGGACTGGTAACCTTATATTGCGTCAGTCCATTTGAATCAGTACCAGCACTTGCTAACGTTAGTTCCTCGTCATTAAAATATATTTTATCGACAGACTGTATTTGATGAGAGGCAAGTTCAATAATCATATGTAAATTCTGGTCGTTATTTGTACTCTCCATAAATAAAATAGAGCCAGACTTTTTCACTTCGCCGAAAACTGTATCACGTGAGGTGATTGGTTGTTTAACCATCTCCGTTCGTTTGGCTAAACTAGTATTAATATTTTGCTTTGGTTTTTTAGCAAAAGCTTTTGATAAGGCTGCCGTAACAGCTAGACGTGCTAATTTACCTACGATAGCACCTTTAAACGTTGCAAAGCTCCATGAACTTAAACCTGACGCACCAACAGGTATACCAGCAGTATAAATTGTTAATCCAACAGCAACGATTGTTTTTAATTTAGAGCCCATTAAATATAATGTCCTTTCGTGTAAAATTCTTTAGCTATTATTTTATCATTATAAAACCTTAACCAGCTAACTTTTTTATCAATACCTAATAATTTTGTAAAATATTGTTTATTCCAGTTAATAATATTTTTAGTATTATCAGTTGCCATTAAGTCAATTACCCAAACCTTGTTACCACTCGCCCACGCATTATCATCAACCTCTCCTGTTTCTAAAAATTTATTTTCATAATAGTTGTTAAAAAAAGCCCAATTACAAAATCCAATTAATTTATTATTTTTAGTATGCAATTTATATTGGTTATTTTTTAAGGACGGATATATATGGAAAAATATATCTGTATCATTTGCATATTTAAAACCATCAAAGGATTTATATAAATCTATTATTTGTACCATTGTTGGTGGTAGAGAATCACTATGTGAGGTAGACCCCCCTCTCTTTTTTCCTGTTTTTTCAGTTGAGCCTAGAGAATCAGCGTTGGTGGTAGACCGCTCTTTAATTTTTGTTATTTTTTGCGAGGGGTCTAAAGACCATACAACCTCACAGACCTCATTAGCTTTTTTTGTAAGATTTTGCTCTATTTTCTGTGATTTTTTAATGATATTCTTAACCTCACCAGCGATTTTACGTGGTTTTTTACGCTTTTTTGCTAAATTTTTATGTGGTGGTAACCCCACCTTAAGACCATTTACTTTTTTCTCACAATTTCGTGGTGAGCCTAGAGAATCATTATGGTGGTTAAGGTCATTTTGTATAACATTAACTGCCATTTCCACCCCAAACAACATTCTTATCCTGTAAGTCATCAACAAACTCCAGTCCTCTATCATTTGGAAAGAAAAATTTTTGGTCTTGGTCGGTGTATCTAAAGTCTAACGGCGTTTCAAGTGCTATTAGTTTACTTTCTATTGAAAATTGTATTGTTGACGAATCACCTTGCTCGTCAATAGCTACTGTATCAACGTAACCACTAAAGAGGGTATATGATGTGTCAACAACTGTTAAAGCGTTGTCGGTTGTAGTTAATACGCCGAATTTAATATTAACCAAAATACCTTGTTGTGTGTCATTTAAAGAATTTGCTAATACATTTGTGTCAAGTCCACCACATGTAACTTTCATGCCATTAGCTTTGGTTTCTGCTGTTTCTCCAACTTGGTCAATGGATATTAAATTACCAAGACCTAAATATGTTTGACTATCAATAATAAATTCTGTTGTACCTGTCCACACTCTTAAAGGTTGTGGGTATAAAAACTCTACAGCAAAAAACGGATTGACGGCTGTACTAGCTAACTGAGTAGAAAAATCTGTACCGATAGTTCTAGCCATAATTTACCCTGCTTTTTTTGTTGCTTTTTTCTTAACTGTTTTCTTTTTAACTTTTGGCTCAACCATTTTTACTTCCATAGCAAAACCCTCATTGACGAATGTAGTACCTAATTCAACTAACCATGGTTGGTCGCATGTAATAATTTCATCTCGGTTATATTGTTTAATAGCGTTGCCAGATATGTTCCCAGAGCCTTGTGCGTCTACTAACATTTTAATTTTCATAATTATCTCCATAAAGAGTGAGGAGCAGACAATGAGCAATCAAAACCACTCCCCACAAACTTACAAGCTATACGAATGTAGTTGTTACATCACCAGCGTCAATAGCGTCGCCTTTAATGCAATTTATACTCATAGCTGTACCAGTACTCATAGTTCCTGTCTTGGTAGTAATTATCTTCAAATATCTTTTGCCACCAATATAACCAATACCAGACACTTGTGGTGTCTCTGCATTGTCATCTAGTTTTAAAAAAATACCATCTGAATCAACAGTTCCATCTGTTACATCTTTGCTAGAAGTAACATCTGTATATGTGCTGTCATCATCAGAGTGTTGAAGTATAAAAGTCCAATGAACTGAACTGCTCAATGTAACTCCCTCAATACCTGTTGCTACAGATATCATAGCAGAATTAAAACCAAGCAAATCAATAGCACTAGATGTAACTGTTGCATTTTGAACTACTGGAGCCAACACTGCTGACTGAACTACCCTATTTGCAATATCTCTCATAATTAATCTCCTATATTATGCTGATATGTTTTGCAGTGCTATAGCCTCTGCAAGAACAACTGCTCCACCAACTCTACGTCTGGCGTGATAACGTATGCTACCAGCAGTAGCAACTGTATATGGGTCTCTCATTATTGATAAAGCAACTCTATCAACAATAGTATAAGCTCTTGAGAAATCACCATATGCTATTGGTTTTGCTGAACTTCCAACATTAGGCATATCCTCTGCTAACAAATATGGTTTACCTAAAATTGTACTTGGAGCACCACCAACATAAGACATACCTTGAACAAATATTTTTTGCCCCTCTGTATCCTCCAACTTTAAGATTGACGCAAAGGTACTTCTGTTCATAAGAAATCTTGCGTTGTTCATATAGTCAGATTTAATAGAGTACATTAAGTCTAAAAGTCCGTTTGTGGTTAGTACTGTACCACTTCCTGAATTAACAGTAGCAACACCAGCACCAGTATCAGTTATTCCTTGTGGAGTACCAACACCTGTACCATTTATAAATTTAGTACCTTCAGCCTTTGCAAACTGCTCACCAAACTCTGTAGACATTTCAGACTCTAAATTAAAAGCTGAATCCTCTAACAACGCCTGACTAATATCAACCATAGCGTACAACTCGTGTGCGTCTATTTGCATTAAGCCTGTTTGATAACCTGTTGTCTCTGTACGTGTAGCAGTTTCATTTACAAACGAGGCAGCGAATTGTCCTGTTCTTTTAGGAAGTTCTATTGCTCGGTTTGATGTAGTTCTGATTCTTGCTACTGAACGTAAAGGCGATATTTCAGTTACTGATTTTATAAGGTCAGCAACATACTCAACAGGAGCATAATATCCACCTAATGTATCATCAGACTCGTAAAGAGCTTTTAATTCCATTGGGTCTATATTGTCCTTACCTTTTCTTAGCATTTGACCAAAGGCTTTCATTTGTGTGTCAACTTCTTTTGAATCTAGCCCTGTCTCAGGTCTTGCTAACATTGTTTCTATTTTATCTAGTTTAACTTCTGCGTCCTCTAACGCCTTTGCTTGCAACTCAATTTTTTGCTTTGTCTCAGCCATCTTTGTGATGTCGTCAGCCATAGCATCAATTTTGCTTTCAAGTTCAGCACTAGCAGAGCCTTTCTTTTCAACTTCGTCAAGACGTTTTGAGTTTTCACCTTTGAAATCTTCAAAAGATTTACCCAAGTTGTCTATAACAGATTTGATTTCTTCACTCATTATAATCTCCGTTAATGTTTAATCGTATTAATTAATGCACTAATACTATCAACAACATCTCGCTGTTCTAATAAATCTTGTTCTTGGTAAGATTTATATAGTATATTTGCAGTTTGCTTAGCAACAGAGCTTGACATAACACCAACATCTCGTAAGTATTCCTCTAACTCTCTTGTGTCCATATGTGCTAATTTAACTTTCGTTACTTTAGCCTTGGGATTCATAGGAAACGTCACCATTGATATTTCCATCAAATCCAAATTCGTAATTGTTCGTTTCTTCAGCTTGTCGCTGTATTTGTAATCATCTGGGCTAAGCCTATAGCCTATTGACATAGAATCTAACGCACCCATTTTCATTAACTCATACACCTCTTTACCTTTCTGCGTACCCATAGCCAACCGACCTTTAATTTTTAACCCTTTGCTATCTTCAACTAGGCTATCAATAACTCCAATAGGCTCGTCCGTCTTATGCTGGTAAAGTAATTTAATTTGTCGTGGCTTTTTGTATTTTATTGAATCAGCGAATGCTCCTGACTTGATAACGTCATTGCCTAAATCTTTGTTATTGAATACAGACCCATAACCCTCAAAGCTACCATCATCATCTGCGTCTAAATCTTTATATTCACATTCAATATCAAAAACATCATTTACAACTTCTAAAATTTCTTGAGACATATTATGATTTCCCTGTCAAGTAAAGTTATATCATTCTAGCAATAGAATAGGCTTTATTACAAGCAAAAAAAAGAGGGCTGTTAACCCTCTAAAAAATCAAGCAAGTAAATTTTATTATATCTTATTCTTTTAACGTGTACATAACAAATCTGCTAGGCTTATCCTCTACCCAAACACTTTCAATATCATAACCTTTGTTACGCAAGTTATAGATAATGCTACTAAGCCTTGTAGCTTTGTATTTAGTAATAGCGTCCCATGTAGTTATAAAGCCATGTGATACCAAGTGTTTAAAGACAGCCTCACTCTTGTTTATTTTTTTCTTCATTTTCAGCCTCCTCTTTTTTATCATCTTCATTAACGACTTCAACTTTTACAAAATCATTATCGTCATTATACGTATATACTTCAACGCCATTTAATTGTGCCATTTGACTAGCAAACTTTTTAATATCGAATGTCATAATAGTTCTCCAAAGGTTTCAGGTGTGTAATACATATCTCTTTCTATCGGTAATCCAAACGGTGGACATTTAATAGATTTAATTTCATTAATATCAAAATATCCGTATTCTCTAGTATCTCTACCAAACATCTGGGCGAGACCAAAACAAATACCATTATCGTCCATAGAGTAAAGCCACCAAGTTGCCTGTCCTGATGGGTTAAAGAATTTAACAACTACCTTATTGTTCTCCATACTGCGTCCTGAGCCTGCACAGCTTTTACCGTTGTTTGCTAATAGTTTTTTTTCTATTTCTTTTGTTAGTAGTTTCATATTTAGCTCCTATAGTATGCCGTCATCATAATCATCATCTCCACCATAAAATGATGTAAGACCGTTTGGGTGTTTATCGTGCCACTCTTTCCAACACGAATCACATGTTAAAGTACTTCCGTCTAAATCAGTTGTGCCACATTTCACGTCAATAACTTTGGTATCATATGTACCATGAATATATTGACCAACTGTATTAGTACAACCGTACTTGTTTATTATTGGGTTTCTTACTAGATTTGTCATAATTTGCTCCATTGTTTAATAAATATTGATATTACGAGTTAATAGTACGCCTTAAACGCTGTATATACTGCCTAAAAGTAGAATTAGGTATGTACACACCAAACCAAGCCCAAGTACTATAAAACCACCTAATATCTCCAATAAAGACATATATTCATCAGGATTCTCACGCCCAACCCTTATTTCTTGACCACTCTTGTTATATTGTTTTTTCATAATATTTTCCTAGTTAATTCTGTTTCATTCTTTTGAAATCATCAGTTAGAGTACACACTCTAAAACAGAGGAGCGTCCTTGCTCCTGTACTGCTACTCCCAATTATCGCTAGGGTCTCCAACGTCATCATAATCATAAACACCATCTAAATAATTACATGCAGTAGAGCCTAACTCCATACGTGTTTCAGCCTCATACAACTCCTTACACTCCTGCTCATAACGGTCAGTTAGCTCTTTTTCTACTAACTTATAATGGTCATAGAGTGCTAATCTTTTTGTCGCACTTGCGTCCTCGTATTTATCGGAAAAGTCTCGTAACCATTCGTCAGTTTGTGATTCTATAAATTTTTTTGTATATGCTCTCATTTTATTTCTCCTGTTTAAGTTTTTATTAATAATAATTTGCAGTACAACCAATTAAATGCTCTAACGTAAACATTTTGCGTCCTACTGGCTTATCGTCAATCCAAGTTAATGCGTCATTTGGTAAGTCACAACCCTCAACAACAACAAACTCATGTCCGCAATGTGTTTCATTAGCACCATCTTTTAAATACGTATCTACTTTATAAACAAACAAGCCGTTTATCGGATACCAATCATTTGGTGGACACCAAACATCATCTTCACTGCCACCACTACTTAAAACATCACTAAGCTCATTTGCGTACTTCAGTTTATTCTCGTTAATAGTGTTTATAATGTAATCGTCATACTCGCATTCGAATTTAAAAGTTTTGTCGCTACGTATATGATATTTATAAATCTCGTACATAATATATCTCCTAGTAAGTGGGAGCATTTCTGCTCCCTGTTAATTTAGCAAGCCTCAACCAAAGTTACAGCGTCATGTAATAATTTAAACTCTGGATATTTATTTACAGCGTCCTCATCTTCATCAAGAAACGTTTTAACAAAATCTTCGTTCTCAATACACGCTCTCATTAATAAATCATTTTCATTTGCCATATCTTGTTGTACATGATGAATTTTTACTCTCAGTCTTTTGTTGTCTAACCTTAATTCCTCAACCTCACTTTTGCGAATATTGTATTCAGTACCATTAGCATATGTATCAGTACGCAAAGCTACTTCCATGTTCATTAATGTTATAGACGAATACAAAAAATCCATCTCTAATTTAGACATCTTATTTTTTAATTTCTTTACTTTAAAAAAAGATTCTAAAGCTATTACTCGAACGTGCTGTTGTGTCATTTGTGTTTTACTCATTTTCAAACTCCTAGTTATTAATCGAATGTAACTATGTAATTATTACATATAAGTAATATAAGTACAGTTTTTTTTACGGTATAAGTTATTGAGTTGTATAGAGTTATAGGATAATTTCGTCTTCTGAATCGTAATATAGTGTAAAACACCGACAATTTATGACATTTAACGGTCCACCATTAAGCATATCACCAGTATACAACATGCGTTTTTCTGTAAACGTACCACCAGCAACAGGTGTTAGAACTTTAAAATATTCATCACGCCCAACCTTTTTATTATCCATAACCTTATGCCAATCACGTACACGTTCATCACTTGCTGTGTTCCATTGTTTAACAGGATTGTTTAAACCTAGCTGTCCTGATATTGCAAAGTTAGTAAAATTCATTGTTGAGTGCGTTTCGGTACGAGCAATCATTCTTGCTCTGTATGGTGCGAACGATTTGTTTTTACGTATCAACCGACCTATTTGAAAAATTGATGTTTGTGGTATTTTGTCAATAATAATTTTTCCAGCAATGGCTTGAGTTATGATTGTTTTAATTTGTGCCTCTGTGGTAACAGATATATTTGTAACTTGACCAGCTAACACATCAGCAACATAAGTTTTAACAAGTGCGTCATATTCTTCATCTTGTTTACGCCTCATTTTAACCATGCGAGTTGCCATTGTGTTTATAACTAACCGATAATGACTTTCCAATATTTTATACAGCCCATCAGTAAATGGCTCTGTAAAAAAATAATACATGTCTTGGTTAGCAATATATTCTTGCTCTGCTTGTCGTGCTGTTTTAGCAAACAGTCTTTTTAATTTTGCATTAAGGTTTTTTGATAGACTATTGTATAAACGTAACTGCTCATTATAATCTTTTCTTTTGCTTATTCGAATCTTGTCAGCCATATAAACATATCCAAGATAATTAATTTAAACAATTATTTCAAAGTGTACAGCGTCAATAAAACTCATATCACGATTTAACGTAAAATTTCCAGTCTCCCAACTACCGCCCCATCTTATTTTTATATCCAACATATCTGCAACCTCTCCAACCACTTGTGCTACAGCCTCGTAATATTCTAATTCCCAAGTTATTTTACCCATATCATAACAAGCAATATCAACAGCAAGTCCTTTACAATGTTTTGACTTGTCGCCAACTTTACTTTTTCCCTCAGCTTGTAATTGTCTGCCACGCTCTTTACTTCTAATGCCCTCAGTTACACCAAAGTCAATATGAGTTATTTTTATTGCCTCGTTAAATATTAGTTGCAAATCAGGGTGGACTGTACTTAATTTTTCTTTTGACCCTTTACCTAATTTAAACATAATTTGCTATATTCCGAGTTACATTACCATTACACGTTATTATTAACCGCCTTATTTGCGAGACTAGGGGCTTGTTTTGCACCTATTTTGCGTAAACTTGCGAATCTATGCCCTACTATAGTATCCGTTGGCTCGTTGTTTCTATATAAGCGAATCAAACTAGCTGGGTTATCTTCAGTAGCATTTAACGTGAATTCTGTTTTAGGTACAGCTAATTTACCCGACCTAACAATCCTTGTAATTTTTCCACTAGCACGTCCACCTGAATTATCCCAAGACACCATGTCTCCTACTTTTAAATCACTAGCCTCTGCTTTCTCACCTCTAGCTGTCATTATTTTATTTCGTTGTGTTTTACTCCAACTGAATCCAGCGTCTCCACCCCATAACGCCCATGCTATACGTCCAGCACTTGGATATCCTTTTTCACTTGGTTTAAAACCTTGTCCTGTTTTGTCTGACTCGTGTCTTGCAAAAAAAGAGTACATGCGAAGTACAGTACTTGCTGACATATTATCACCGTTTACAATTTGCGTTGCTCTTGTTGCACCTATGTTAGTACCACCACGATTATATTCTTTTCTCCAGTTTAATCCTTTTCTTGCCTCTGCTTTCATACCAGCAGTCGCAACAAACTTCATATCACTTACTGCTTTACTAGATAAAATAGCCTCGTCATATTCAGCATGTGTATCACAAGGCATAAAAACTGTTTGACCATCTTTTTCCATTGTGTGAACACCAGTACAACCAATAACCTTTGCTCGTTCAACTGCCTCACCTGGATTATCAAATACATCTTCCTCTAGCATAGCTTTCGCACCATACGCTAATCCATAAGTATCATTATATTTTTCGTTACCTTGTGAGTCTACTGGCTTGTCATTATCTTCTTCGTCCATTGGAGCAGTATCAATTTCACCAAGTGGAAATAAATTTGATGGTACTAATAAAGCGTCAGCACCTTGTATTGGCTCTAAACCAAGTCTTTCTCTTGCCTCATTTCTTGTCAATATACCTTGTTGAACTCCTTGCGTAACGTTAGCAAATATTTGTTTTCTCTTTTCTGCCATAGCTGGTATTGAATCAATATCAAATGCAATTTTTATATCACCACTATATAAAGGTGATAGCCATTCATTTAAATCAGATTGCAGTCTGTCCAATAATGGAATAATAGTTTCCTCATACAATGATAAACGTGCCTCTGCGACATTGGCATACGTTTGGTCAGCAATACCAACTAATTGAGCTGGTACACCAAAACACAATGCGATCTCTCTAGCACTCATATTCATTAATTCCAAAAAATCCATATCCTTAGGCGATATGCCCATTTGAACATAGTCAAAGTCGCCCTCTAGTAACATAGGACGTCCAGAATTATTTGCACCTTTAAAGCGTTGCTCCAAGTCATTTAGTATACTTGCACGTTGGTCGTCAGTAAGTGTAGCAGTCATACCTGTTTCGTCTTTCGGTTGAAATTTTAGCATTGCTGACGGTGTACAGCCGTTTTTTAGTAACCCAACGTTATGCAAGCCAGCTAAATTATGTTGGTCAATGTTATAAGCACCAGCTACTATTGGTGAAAAACCATAAAAATCATCTAACGGATTCCAGAGTTTTACATGCTTTATTTGCGACATACCATTTAACTTATCAACAGGATATTCACTAATGGTCTTGCCATCAACTTTATATCTATAAGACGTTGGTATCATTGACGAGGTTGACTCAATAACCATTCTGTCTGGTCGTAATAAATATAATTCCTTTGGTATACCAAATTCTTTATCTTTTAACATATAAGTATTTCCTGATATTAAAAGGTAACTAACTAACGAATGAAAATACTCAACGCCTGATTGTAAAGGGTTAGGTCTATTTAATAATGATATGAGCTCATGGTTGTCTAACTCTTTATCACCGCTAAATACTTTTATTTTAGTGGCACTAACATTAACAGCAATTAAGTTAATGCAACGGTATGTTATGGAATTTTCTTGATAACCCTCTTTAGCAAACTCTTTATACTTTTTGTTTGTCTTACCCTCATACGCATTTATTTTATTTATAATTACTTGTGGAGCTTCTTTTCTTTGTAACTTTGGCTGTTCTTTTTTAAATCTATCAAATAATCCCATAGTGTCCTCAACTAATTCTATAAATTGCGTTTCCTGATGATTGTAAACTTGTTAAACCCCATACCAAAGCGTCTAGCCTGTCCGGTGATTTTATTGTGTTTGGTGTGTACGAACACATCTGGTCCTCAAGCTCTTTAAAATATCCAACGTGCTTGACTTTTGATTGTTCATATAATGCTGATATAGGCTCTGCTCGTAACATTTTTCCCCTTGTTGCTCGTACTGATGTATATGGAACGTTAACATCTTGTACTCTTAATAATTTTTCTATCAAGTCTCCACCATTGTTAACCTCGCATACAATCCTATCAGCGTCAAATTTATAATACAAGTCTATAGCCCTCTTAATCCAAACATCTGGGCTAAATACACCTGATTTGTCATCAAGTACATAATAATGATTATCGATTCCTCTACCAACCACAACAATACCTGTCTCGTCTGAATTAGCATTAGCAGTAACTGCTGGGTCTACTGCTATAACTATTCTTTGCATGTCAGGCGTAACTTCAATTCTATTTTGCTCAATGTTAGCACTATTAAATAACGCACCCTCAATGTCCTCTAATATTTCTGCGTACAATTCTTGACGCCCTAGTCTAGTTCCCTCGTACCTTTCTTTTAGCATTTTTATTGCTGATGGAGCAAGGTTATCAATGTTATCAAACGTGCTACCTTTAATGATTTTAGTGTCTGCCCGTACTGCTAACTCTTTTATTAATTCAGTTGGACGTGGAGTTGTTGTTATTATACATTTTGGCGATTGCCCTAATCGTAACGCCATCATTAAGTTGTCAAACGTTTCTCTGTATCTCCATGACGCAAGTTCATCACACCAAACTCTATGAAATTGTACACCACGTAACCTGTCTGGCTCTATAGCTGGGAATCCTACTATTTTTGACCCGTTGTAAAACTCAATCTCGTTTGCTGACTTGTTATAACCAGCCTCGTTTAATAAACCTTTATCAAGTATACCAAGTAAACCTGACTCACCAGCAAAGCATACACGTTTTAAGTCACCGTAAGTGGGTGCTATAACACCACAAATACTGTTTGGATTAATTAAGCAATATTGCACCATGTCATAAGCACCAGTTAAAGTTTTTCCCCACCCTCTACCAGCTAAGAATAATTGGATATTATAATCATCATCATCTACAACTATTTGATTCTTACGAGCTTTTTTTATCCAATCAGTTAATAGTATTGTCGCTATCTTCTTCTGCGAGTTTAGCTCTTTGAATGTCTGTGATGAGTTGTTTAAATTTATCATCTTGCTCTGTACCATCTTGAATCTCCAATACTTGTTTCTCAGTCCAACGTGCTTGAGTCTTAAGCCAGAATATACATGCTGTAACTGCCTCACGCCCTGTACCTGTTGCTATCTTAAAAAGATTTTCTGATATTTTAGCATTAGCAGTTGCTTTGCCTTTAACAAGGTCATTATTATAGTACTTGTATAACGTTGGTTTGGATATATCTAATATTGAACAAATTTGTTCATGTGGTAATCCTAACCCAGCTAATTGAGTTACCATACGTGCATTTTCATCTGTTTTGTTTACTAATTTAGGCATATATACTTTTATAGTGTAAAAATAAATTAATTTGTAAGTAAATTAATAATAGCAGTTTCAGGGCTATCGCCAAGTTTATTTTTTATTAAATCAATATCACTGCCCTTAAATGTTAAATGTAGTCTATAAACTTCACTCTCGTTAACTGATTCACTATTGTCTTGGTTGTAACTATCCCAATCAACATTACCAAAATCAATTAAATCGTTTATAACGTCTGTTGTAAATGGTAATCCTATGTTTAAGTCCTTACCAAACTCTAGTTGTAAATTAGCCAATAACTTCCCTAACTCAATCTTGTCATTGTTACCTTTAGTCTCATTTAATATAATAGTTAATTTTTTTGCGTCCTTATCACTTAAATTGTGTATTAACATACAGGATATTTCTTTATGCCCTAGCTCGTACCATATGGTAAATCGGTGTTCTCCATCAACTATCTCGTAGCCCTCTTCATCAGCACATTTGCGTACAACTATTGGTGCAACTAGACCATAAGTTATTAATGACTCTTTTTCAGCCTCGTATGTTGCTTTATTCATTTTGTTTGGATTCCATGTATTTGGGCGTATATCGTCCATATTAATTACAACACTATCAACGTCATATTTATTCATTAAAGCTAACTCCTTTTTTTGTCCAATAATTAGTTACGTTTAATTCAATCTCTTGAAATCTTTTAATATCATACTCTACAATTTTTTCAACTAAATCTCTATCTTGTGATTCTCGTGGTGCTTTTAATTCATGTATAAAATTACTACGACCAAATCTATATACAGCTAGCCAATTAGTATTGTCAACGCTACATGCTGGATATCTATACATCATATCCTCACTACCTACACCTAATAAGTGTATACGTGGTAATTTTTTTGTTTTTTTATAGTGCTTACCAATTTGATGAAAACATTTATTTAACCAAGGAATAGTATCTTGTTTGCGTTTACGTCCAACCATTCCACCAAAAGCAATATAATCATGTTTGGCTAAGTATGATTTTAAAGTATCAACATTAAACCCAGCTTGATGTAATACGGGTAAAACGTTTACATTATTTTTAATTAAATAGTTTAAATTTTTTTGACTGTCTTGTGGACTACCAATTACATCTAAATTTATAAAGTTTAATTGGTTTACTTTTTTTTCCCATTTAAGTTTATAGTTTTTAATCCATTCAATGTACTCGTCAATGTCAACTGTTTTCCCTTGTGTGTACGCTGAGAACGCACCACTATCAACTAAAATATTGCTATCCTTTGTGTAAACTTCCTCACGTTTTGCTACAGCACCTTTGTCTGTCCACACAATAAGGTGATTTTTTATTAAAGCACTAGACCTTGACCCAGCAAAATAATGTATCATTTACAATGTCCTTGAAATTCATCTTTAACTAATTGCTCTTTGAATACTCCAGTTAATGCTGTTGTAATCATACTTGAGTTTTGTTTTTCAACACCACGACATACCATACAATGATGTTTAGCCTCAATAATAACTCCAGCTCCTTTTGGTTGTATTATTCTTTGCATTGAGTCAGCTACTTGGTTTGTCAGTCTCTCTTGTATTTGCATACGACGTGCGAAAACTTCTAACAAGCGTGGCATTTTGCTTAACCCAACAACTTTTTCATTTGGTATATAACCAATATGTGCTTTACCATAAAACGGTAGCATATGGTGTTCGCATGTACTGTAAAACTCAATATCCTTACACACTATCATTTGGTCATATTCTTCAGTAAAAGCTGTTTGCAAAACTTCCTCTGCTGTTTGACTGTAACCACCAAATATTTTTTTCCAACTTTTTACAACTCTTTTTGGTGTGTCAATTAAACCCTCTCTATTAGGGCTTTCACCAATAGCCTCAATCATTCTTGTTACTATGTCGTGGTCATCAAGTGTATTATTTTCCCATGGAAATATTATATAACCTTTATTTTTATGCTCGTCTTTTTGTTTATCCACTAACACTAAAAAATCAGCATGTGTCATAGTTTCATACTTTTTACGTGTAGCACCACTATCTAATATGTCATCAATAATTACAGTAGCTTTATCAATATCTATTGTTTTTCTTTGTGTTAAAAAATTTGTTACAAAAAATCCACCACGTGGTACAGCATACAAGATGTCATTTGGTTTTAATTTTTCTTTTAAAATGTCTAAGTCTTTAAAAAATTCTGTCCATGTATAATTATATTTAATCATTTCTTACTCCAATTTGTTTTAATTAATTCCTCAACACTTAAACAAGCGTCGTATATAGTTGGGTCTTTAATTCCAGCTAAATAAAATGCCTCTCGCCTTTCAATACACGTAGCACACATTCCACAATGCAGTTCTCTACCCTTATAGCATGTCCACGTCTTTTGCCAATTAACTTTTAATTTGTTTCCAACCTCAACAATGTCAGCCTTGGTTTTATTTATAAATGGAGTAATAATATTTATTTTATGGTCATCACATAAGCTAATAGCTTTTTGCATAGCGTTAACAAATTCCAGTCTGCAATCAGGATAAATAACACTATCACCTGAGTGTGCTCCATAACATATAGCATTATATTTTTCTTCAATAGCCCATGCTGTTGCTATAGCTAGAATTAACATATTTCTATTTGGTACTATAGTTTTTTTCATTTCAATATTTTCATAATGACCATTTGGCACATCATTATTTTCATTTATTAACACCGATTCTTTATTAAATAAACTTGCTACACTTGTTATATCAACAACCTTATGCTCAATACCTAATTTTTTACAATGGTAACTAGCAAACGCAATTTCTTTTTTATGTTTTTGATTATAATTAATTGATAAACATTTAATATTTTTATGTTTGTTATGTAAGTAATACAACATAGCAACACTGTCCATACCTCCAGATATAACTTGTATAATTTTCATATTCATATTATTCCTTGTTATTTATGTATGTTGCAGAGTTTCCCTCATGCTCTGATACCTTTACGCTACTGATACAAGCTCTGTTGTTACTGTTTTTAATAATATATAAATTAAATTCGTTAAATATATGTTCAGCAAACTTTTCACAACCAACAGCATTAATGATACGCAAATCAATTAACTTTTTTTTATTTAAACTTTTAAACGTTGCTAACTCAGGGTCATCTTCTGATATTAAAGTAGTATGGTCAAATGTTTGGTGTAATACATCTTTAATATATTTAAAAGAGCCAAAGTCAAAAACCCAATTCTTATCATCTAAATTTGATGTATCAATATTTATTTGTACGGATAAACTATAGCCATGTAACATATTACAATGACTGTCAGCTCTCCACTGCCTAAAACAACAACTTAATCCCTCAACGTGTCCATAATTTTTTGTTACTCTATACATTAACGTACTCCTATAATTTTGTGGGTTTGTAACGACAATTTAAAATCTTGATGAGTTTGTAACAACTTTAAAACTAACGGCAATGTCTTTTCCATGTCGTCAAACTCAGGTTGTAAATATTTATATCCATTAAAATTTATTATAAAATCTTTATAAAAATCAAGCTCATAACCAGTGTCAACAACAATTTTCAGTTCGTTTGCTCTTTGCCAAACCTCTTGTTTAACAGGGTATTTTGGTGATATGTGATGTTTTGGTGATAGTGTAATCCATACTTTATCATTTACGTTTTGATAAAATGCACCTGACGTCTCAATAGCAACGTCTTTATTTATTTGTATTAAATTTTCACATAATACATTAATGTTTTTATGTATAAATGGCTCTCCACCACTAATAACAACAAAATTTGACTTTAAATCATCAAGTAATTTTTCTTGTGGTATTTTATATTTCATAATTTTAGTTGTATTATCTTTTGCGTATCCTGTATCACAAAAATAACAGCCAACAGGACAACCGTATAACCTTATAAAATCACAAGGGCGTCCAGCATGATAGCCCTCGCCTTGTACAACGTTTTGAAATGACTCATGTATTTTAAAATCCATAGCTCTCCTTTTATTTATCCCATTTAGTAATATTTAACGGGTGAAAACATCTTGTACTACTGTTCCACTTAAATTCAGCCTCACCAATAGCTCCATATAAATCAGCCTCTCGCACTTTTTTTATTTGAAATAATGTTTTTTCAGGATTAAATATTCTGTTTATATTTACAATTAAATCAGCTTTGTTAGCAAAATGTGCTGAGCCACTTATATCATAAGAATCAACTTGGTACGTGCCGTCCTCTTGTCTTTGCATTTTTTTAGGGTGTGCTACTAACCACGTTACACACTCAGTCTCTCTATTAAATCTTTTAATATCACTTATTACTGTTGATATATGCTCGTCCTCTCTCAGGCTACTTTTACGTGTTGGATTAATCTCGTTATATGGGTCAATAACTAAACCGTCAATTTCATATACCTCTTTTGCTTGTCGTGCAACGTTTAATATCCAGTGAATATCAGGACTCTCATTTTCCATATCAATAAAATAAAAATGCTCATTTATAAACGTTAAACTTTTACCTAATTCCTCTTTACTTACACGTCCCTCCATACCGTAATCAAAAGGCTTTAACATAAATTTTTCAACTAAGCGTTTAATATTATTTGCCATACTATGCTCTGGTGAAAATATACAAAATTTCCAATTATGTAATTTAGCCATTTGCATAATAATATCTGCTAAAAAAGATGATTTGCCATGATTAGGTACGCCTGTCCATACGTGAAATGTTCCACGTGAAACCTTGTACAAATCTTCAAGTGGCTCGAAACCAACGTCGAATGGTTGTGATGTATTTCCAGAATACAAATCAACAACTGCATTCCTTATATCGTGTACTGTATATAACCCATTTATTTTTTTGCTCATTGTTTTTCCTCTTTAACCTAATAAATAATTTTTGTTTTTCTTTTTATACTCAATTTTATCTTCCCAACGACCCTGATTTAACCACGTTGTTGGGTGTGCTATAAAAGCTGTATCAGTATCTTTTACACTATCAGCGTACCTTTGCATAGCAGTTATTAATTGATTTTGTGTTACCTCTTTTTTTGCTACTAAATTAGTATAAATGCTTTTAACTTTCTTTTTTCCTATTTTTCTTGGACATTTATTCCAGAAATGCTCAAACAGGCTATTATGTGTATCTTGTGTATTGTGTAAAATCTGTTTACTAGTTAGGTCAATATTATTTACATTGGGTGTGTCAATATTATTTACAGACTTAATATTTAACACGTATAAATTATATCCGTACATGTTATTTTTTTGCTTTTTAGTTGTTATTAAACCCAACTTGTTTAAATCTTTAATGTGTTTATTTATTGATACTCTTGTACATTGACAAAGTTTTGCTAGATGTTGTTGGCTTGGGTAAGCTTCATTATATTCGTTTGCATAATTAGCTATCATTAACAATACAAGTTTTGATATTGGACTTTTTGTGTCTTGTTTAACTGCCCATGCTAATGCAGAAAAGCTCATGTGCTTATACCGTAGAAATCATTGGGTTGTACTTGTCCTTTGGTAAATGTGTAAACTTTTACCACATCACCTTTACGTGGTACCACGTCTGTATAAACCCATTTATTAACAGTATGTTGATTCACACTAATAGCATTAGCGAATTTTGCAACAGAATAGCGTTCCTTGTTTAAATAATTTTTAAGTGTCATTTATAGCTCCTTGTATTTATTAGAATTTTGCTGTAAGTAAAAATATTATATAGTACAAAGTAAATAAAGTACATATATACCTTAAAATGACATATAATAAGGTGTTATTCACGACTAGGAAATGACATGGCTACATATAAACCAAACTCTCTGCATGATTTTGTATTAAGTGAGCTTGAGCTTAAAGAGGACTTACAATCACAAATTGATTTTTGGAGTCCTGTAATAAGGCACAGCACTACCATACAGAAATATATAGACGAGGCTGATTATTACCATTTATATAATCAATACACGTTACAACACGACATTGGTATTACAAAGTTCTACGATTTTGTATTTAGTAGGCTTGTAAATCATAGTGAGCTTTTTTCTACATTAGAGAGTACAACGCAAAATATGATTAAAATTTTAATTAACAGGAGATTACAATGAGCAAAGAAACAACAGCAGATATGGTTGAAAGACTATCACATACGGAAGTACATCAAAGGCTTTTAAAAGCTAGGAAAAAATTTCCACCTATTGTAGGAACAGGAAAAGGTGCTTACAAAGACCGAGAGGGTAATTGGATTGTTATAGCAACCAAAGGTGATATTAAAAAATGTACAGTCGAGCCACTAGCCGAGCAAGGCTTAGTTGGTTACTTTAGCCAAGAGCCAAGTAAAAGTAATGACAATAATGTTATTTTTAAATACCAGTTACTACATGCTGATACAGGTCAAAGCTGTACATGGTTTATAGCTATGCCAATGGCACAAGGTACATTTTGGGATTATGGCTCTGCTCAAACGTATGCTTATAGGTATCTACTTGGCGACTTGTTTAATTTAATAATTTTAGATAGTGCAGAGGAAATTGACCAAGATGGTACATCAGCTCAATTAACGTTAATGTATCAAGCATTTTTAAATAGTATTGTTACTGTTACTACTAGTGCTGAGCTTACAACGCTAAAAGAGGAAACTCACAAACAATTTTTAGATTTTATTAAAAAATATAAGCATAAAAACTATATTGACATGGTGGCTAAGCAAATACATTTAATAGAGGCTAGGATACATGAGTAATCTAATGTTGATAATGATTGGGTTTGCCTTTGGATTTATAGTTGCAGGGCTAGGACTAATAATTCTTATTAAATGGGATAATGACCATTATCATAAAATAAAAAGAGAGGATAAATAAAAATGACTATACATAGCAGTATAATAAGAGATGAAGTAAAAGAGCTTGAGCATGAGATGTCCATTGGTGAGTTAATGTGTCTCGTTCCAGAAAGCACATTAATAGAAATTAATATTGTTTTAGAAGATTTAGCTATTACAAGAATAGTTGATAGAGGTGAGTATGACTGAAAAAGAACTTATAAACCTATCAAACAGCTTAAACAATTTTGATTTAGCAAGATTAGTTGAGTTAAACCACGAACGTTTTTTTGTGTACGTGGAGCGACAAGACGGTAGTCATTGTGAACCATTATGTACTGATGTTCCAACATGTATCAATGGTAATAGTGTACAAATTAACATTCAAGAGGAGAAAAATAATGGATAAAGACGAGCATATATTAAATGTCCAAGAGGCAGAAGAACACCATGCACACGAGTTAGAGTTACAACATCAAGAGGAAGAATTGCTTGGTTTTGATACAGCTCTTGCTCAAGAAAATAATGAGAAGTTTTTAGGTATTGCTTGTGATGTGTCGCAAACTATTGATTTTTTACTTAAATATGTAAATAAATCACGTGAGGTAAACTGTACACAACATACTGAAGTTCTAAAACTTTTAGCAAAAGATGAATATATTAAAAATATGGAGGGTAAAAAAAATGTCGGATAGAAAAGAAAAAGTGTTTCCAAAAGGTATATTTTTTAAAGAGCATAAGCAAGAGTGGATTGACCTTGCTGTAAGTATTAATCGTAAAGAGTGTATTGAATGGCTTACCAATGAGACAGATGACTATATAAATATTGATGTAAAGACTTCAAAAGCTGGTAATATTTATGGTGAAGTTAATACATGGAAACCTATAACTGATACGTTATGTGGTGGTGCTAATTTTCAAGAGGCGATTGATAAGCAAAAAAATGAAAATAAAACAGCAAAAGATGATTTTGATAAAGATGACATTCCTTTTTAATTTGGTATTATTAAAGGGATTGTTATTTTTTTCATATCTTAAAAAGTCCTTGCCTATCCTAGTGGCAAGGCATTCACTTTCTCCTTGTGTAACAGCAAGGAGTTTTTTTTAAGGATATAGCATGGGCAAATTAAAACATTTAAACCAAAGTTTTTTTACTGATAATGTAAAGTACGACCAAGATAAAGATTCAGAGTATGGAATTATTCCTCTACCAATGACTGATGGAATGACAAACCTTGTATTAAAAGAAGTTATGGAAAGTGGAGTTGAGGTAACAGCTAGAACAACTGACCAAAAATATAATAATATGAGAAATGTTGAATGTTGGCGTTTAAATCAAAAAGATTCAATTACTGCAGAATTAATTAGACATGCTTTAATTGATATTAATAAAGAGTTTAATTATAAATTATCAGGAATCCAAGATATACAATATCTTGAATATCACAAGGGTGGTAAATACGATTGGCATACTGATATCGGGTCTAACCTTGCGTCTACACGTAAGATATCTATATCGTGGGTATTAAACGAGGGTTACGAGGGTGGAGAGTTACAATTTTTTTCTGACGCTGGAAATATATATACAGCAAAGAGTACTCCTGACCGACTGATTGCATTTACATCATTTTTAAATCACCGCATTACCCCTGTTACTAAAGGTATTAGAAAAGTAATTGTTGCATGGGTATTTGGCGAATCATGGAGATAATAATATGACTACTATGGAAACAATAACAGCAAATATTGAAAATGAGATAGCACATACTGTAACAAAAATAAAAAAATTAATGGCAGAATGTAAAGGTACAAAAGAGCAAATTAATGAGATTACAAACCTTATTATAATAGTCAGTAATTTAAACCAAGCGTACGCTTTATCAAAAACAATAACAAAAGACGAGGTGCAAAAATGAGTCAATTATTACTTTTATGTGTAATGATATTTATATTTTGCTTTGCTGTTAGCAGATAACAGTAATCCAAAATATAGTAATAACACTTGATTGAAGTACAAACATTAAGCCGTCAGGGACGTTGTAAAAAATATCTTTTACTGTTTTTACAACTTTTTTAACGCCATGTTTTATTGTGTCAAACATTATTTTTTCCTCATAAATTTAGAAATTCCACCTACTCCTTTAAGACCTAGTCCAGCACAAACTGTGATATAAATTAAATTAATATACCAGTCTGGTAACGTACCTAATATATCAAAACCTAATCGAACGTACGGTTGAAAGTTAGGAAAAAAAATAAGTATACAAGGCGATAAAACAACTATTGTGATAAATTCATCTTTCCAACTTCCTGATAATGACTCAACAGCTTTATTTTCCCATTGAGCATTTAATTTGTTAGCCTCTAGTTTTCCATCAGCTACAGCTTTGGCAACAGTTGTTTTAGCCTCAATTTCTGCTTTTTTAAGACCAGCCTTGGCAACCGACTCTTGGGACTTATTTTCAAAATAAGTACCAACAACCTTAGTCAACGAACTAGCTATTAATCCTATCATATACCATCTCCATATTTAAATAATCCAGCTATAACGGTTAAAGAACTACCAATCCAAACCAATGCTTTGACTGCACCCTTTCCCATATTGACTGTAGCTTTTAAATCTGATATTTCTTTTGCATTCTTCTCAACTGATTTTTGTACTTGGTCTAACTTTTCTTCAAGCCTTAACAAACATTCTTTTTCAGATTTTGTCATATTAGTTACCTAATGAAAGTGGATTAGCGTTCAATGATTCAGTAACTGTCTTAAATGACTTGTCAACATGCTCAACAATCTTATCTATATCAGCGTCTATTTTATCAATAGATGTTTTGTTATTAGTTGAGTTTATTTCAACTGTAGTAATTCTTTCAAGTATTGCAGAATTATCTCCACTAGGAATACTTGAAACGCTATCTTCTAAATTGTTCAATCTGGATTGCATTTGTGCGAACGTGTATATTCCCCCAGCAATCGGACTTGCAATCGAGAGCAAAAAAATCAATATTATTTTGGGCGTAAGCTGTATTGTTGAATCCTTGTCCGTCATAAAAGTCTATCTCCGTTGTTGTTAAATCTAATGTATCAGTTATTTTTACCTCAAAATATTCCTTATTAAAGCTAACGATTGTCTTGATGTCAATGTCTTGAATTACAATGTTCGACTTAATTTTAAGGGTAGTACTAGCAACAGAAGTTTTTTTATCGCTTGATTTAGGCGAATTAGAGCCTTGTTTCTTTTCAGATTTGCTTGATTTTGCTGTTTTAACAACCTTTTCATCATTTGCACTTGGCTCCTCTTTTACTTCTTCTTCAGCAGTTTCCTCTTTTTCTTCAGATTCTTTTTCCTCGTTTTCACTTATTTCTTCTTTTGGCTCTGGCTCTTTTTCTTCGGTTGAGCTGTCGTCTGATAACTCGCTTTCTTCATTTGCTCCATCAACTTCCTCATTCTCAGTTGCTGTTTCCTCTTGCTGTTCATTTTGATTCTCCTTTAAATCTTCTTCCATATTTGTTTCTTCTAGTTCTGTTGGAAGTTCTTCAATATTATTTTCTGGTATTTCTTCTCTAATTTCTTGTAATGTTTCTGGCTCATTTTGTATTTCATTTACAGATTCAATCTGTATGTCATTTATTTCTGGCAAATTATCTGGCATTTGAATATCAGGCATTTCAATATCTGGCATATCCATATCAAGCATATTATCATCAACAGGCACATCTGCTCCAACATCAATAGAAGTTGGCATATCATTGTTAATACCAACATCAGCAATTTCCATATTCATTTGCTCTGTTCTTATATCAGATATGACAGATATTTGTGGCGACAAATTTGCAACCTGTATATCCTCTGGTGGATTTATGTCAATTATTCCACTTGAGAGCGTGTCAACAATAGATACGCTATCCAAGCCACCAATAATGCTCTCTGGTGCTGTTATTTGCGTTATTTCGCTGATTTCAGTTGTTTGAGCTACGACAAGGTCAGCAAGTGTTAAAGTCAGGGTTAAATCGTCTATAATTGTGCCAAATTGCCCTGTCTTGTCTCCAGTATCAGCACCAAAGACATTAACATCAATAATCGTCTCGTTTATGTGAAAATCATTATTTAAATTAATTGTGAATGTAGATGTAATTGTTCCATCATTATAATCACTGGTAAAATTATAATTTAATGTTTCTTCTTGTGTTTTGGTTTTAAATGTAATTGTTGTGTTAACAGGGTCAAGATTATTTGCTGTGCCAGTAGTCGTACACCATAAATCTCCCTCATTATTACAGCCAATAGATAAAATACTTCCATGCACTTGAGCAACATATTTTTCATCTGCAACTATATTATCTAAAGTTATAGTTTGTGATATTGAGCCACCAACTGAACTGCTAAATCTAACTGACTTTGATATACCACCAGAATAAGTATTATTATCATAATCAACATTTCCATCTAATTCCCAGCCATTAGTCTGGTTATCAAAAGAGCCGTTATTTAGGATATTTGTCGTTTCCGTTGCCCTGACCTTTTGAGTGGCTGTAATTACTAACATTGTAATCAGTACCCAAATAATCAGGATATCTAATAATTTGACCATAATCGTTAATATACCCCATCATTTTATAATGTTTAATTGCCTCGCTACCAATCAATGCTTTTTTACCATTCCATATACTGCAAGGCGTTCCACTATGTAACATAGCACTCCAGACGGCTTTACTACCAGCACATAAAACAGATATGCTAGCCACTTTTAATCCAGCTTTAGAAAGGCTATTACTTAAAGCTCGTCTCTCGCAATTCCAATCAGTAAATGTTGTTCCTGTTGATATACCAACAACGGATGTTTGAACAGCTCCAACAACTGGGAAAGAGCAAATCATTTGCGAGTAGCTTTGAACACTAGCAGATATGGCACTTGGTACAGGCTGGTTTTTATAATTAACAGTTGAGTCAGCACCATAAGATTTCATAGTTGCAAAGGTTAAAACTAATAACATAATAAATAAAAAGACTATAAAACTTCTTCGCATGAGAAAGATACTCCATATAAGCTGATATGACTTGCGTTCCATGATAGCTCATTGTTTGACATTCTCATTACAGCTTTCGGGCTAACATAAGAAACAGTAGCGTCATTACTTAAAGCTGATGATAGTGGTGGCTCTATTGTTAATGTTGCCTCTCCACTTCCGTTACTAGCAACGTCAGCAATAATCATATGTAGTTTACTGGTTGCTCCTGAATTAAATTGCACATAATCACCTTTCTTAAATAGTTGAGATTCAGAGGTATCAGCTCCATCAACTGCTATATCATAAGCTCCTAAAACATGATTACCATTTACTGCTATTGTATTTGCTACTGTACCTCTAACGTTTTTTGCGTCTGGGTCTCCCATTAAAAAAGTACCAAAGGACCCATGGAGTTGCATAAAAAACGCTTGCCACTCAACAGCTTGAGCTCTTGTCATAGGTGGTAAAGTTACACTCGCAGTCCATACAGCACCTGTATATTCAAACGCTTGTTGTGTAAATGAGAATGGTGATTTACTTAAACCAACTGCTCTACTAATACTCCATTCACTTCTAACAAAATTTGGAGTGGTTGGCATTGTTAGTGGGTACGTTGGATTTGCCATTTACCCACCAAAGTCCTTTGCAAAACTTCCACCTCGTAATCTGGCGTCTTGTACTGCACTTAATGTTGATTCTTGTATAGCTGGTAACAAATTCATTATCTCAGCTCTAACTGTTTGACTTACACCTGTAGAGAAATTTAAGTTTTGCTCAATAACTATAGGTTGACCTCTACCCATTCCATTAACTTGGTTGTTATTAATAATATTTCCAGCAGAGTTAGGAACAAACATTTCTGGTCCACGCTCACCTACCATATATGGCATGTTTGGACTAACACTTCCACCACCAGCTAACCCAAATAAATCAAATCCTTTGTTTATTAAATCACCAATAATCTTACCACTATCAGCAGAGCCACCAGTAGTAGTTTTTGCAGTTTTTGTACCACGTAACACATCTCCAAGATTTTCCATAAACGGCTCTATTAGTTTTATTTGAATTATTAGTGCGACAATTTGACTAATAATAGATTGAAATATATCTAACATACTTTGTCTAAATGATTCACCTTTAACAATAGCGTCAGCAAACATTCTTGATATTGCTTTACCAGCTCCATCAAATACATCCGCAACGCCACTCATAACACGTTGGTAGTCAGTCATTTCATCTTTAGTATGTGATAACGCTACTTGCAAAGCTCCTTGTCCACGTGCCATAACATTATTGTTTTCAATTAACACACGCATAGCCTCATTTTTTTTAACAATCGCATTAATTTCATCTCTACGTTTCTGCTCTGCTTTTTGACGCTCTGGGTCAACACTTGGAAAGACATTAAATACAGCGTTTTCTAAGGCTTGTGGACGCCTCATATAATTTTGCAGTAACCCTTGACTCTCACGAAACTGCTCATTTTGTTTTACCAGCTCATCTGTAACATCTCTCATAACATTATTTAAGTCTTTAAAATATTCAATGGTTGCAATAATACCTGCAGATATAGCTAGGGCAGCCATAACTCCAGCCATGACAGGGTTTAAAAGCATAGCTAAATTTAAAGCTATAAAACTTTCTTTTAATCTTGCTAGTGCATTTATTACTGCAATTCCAGCAAACACTTGGAAAAAAGTTTTTATATTTTCAATGTTGTCAACTAAGAATTTTACAGTTTTTGCTAAATTTTCACCAACGGTACGTCCAAGGTCTTTAATGGACTGGTTATTTTTATTTAGAAATCCATCAAGGTCTTTAAATTGTTTTTTTAATTCTGCAAAAAAAGACTCACCAACAGCAATTTGGAATTGCATATATTTATCTTTTATCATTGATACCGTACCTGTTAAAGTGTTAGCCAATTCGTCTGTCATGTTACCGAATCGTCCACCCTCACCAAATACTTCTTCAAATTTTAATATAGTTTCCTCTACTGATACTGTCGCACCAGCTTTAAATTCCAACATACTTCGTACGCCTCTTTCTCTAAAAACATCAGCAGAGGCTATACCACCAGAAAACGACCTTTGAATTTGTTCAGCTGTTTGTTGAAATGATAATCCTGTAACGGCAGCCACGTTACCTGTAATTTTTAATATTCGTGCTAAATGGTCAGCGTCATCAGAGACTACAGCAAGGTTGCCTGACGCTTGTTGAATTTCACCTAACGTAAAAGGAACTTTACCAGCAAATTCTAACATGTTTTTAAAGGCTTTCTCACCCTCGTTAACAGAGCCAAATAAAGCCTCTAACCTAACTTTTAAATTTTCTATTTGTATGCCAACGTCTATAACGCCTTTAATAAACATACCACCAAGAGCGACAGCTAATACTGCTCCTACTTTGGTGGCTGTAGCAGAAAATTTATTTAAACTTTTTGACGCACTTGCGAATCCTTTTTTAAAACTATTAGTCGACCGTCCTACAATTTTGTTAGCCTTTGACATATCTTTTTCAAGACCTGACAAATCTGCTTTAATTTTAACTAATAATGTATCTAATTCAGTTGCCATTTAATAATCAGGATATAATTCCTGTAGCTCCTCAAGTTCGTTTTTGCTCATTGGTTTATCTTTATTACCACCATTAAACTCCGCAAACCCTTTAACAGCAAATGATATCTCAGGTATACTTGAATCCCAAAAATCAGCTGGACTCATACCAATCATACCAACACATACCTCAAGCCACCGTTGATATGGTAATTCAGCGTCTCCGTCTAACTTGATTCCTTGTCGCTTTTTTTTTCATCATCAGTTTCTGTATTATCATCAACGTTTAATGCTAAAGCTACAAGCTCACCAGTTATTTTAATTGCCTCTATTAATCCTATATCAGATATTAATTTTTTTATATCTTTTTCTTTTACGTCATTACCACCACCTCTTATAGCAAGAGTGATAACTTGAATAATTTGAGTAAGAGTAATGTCGGTGTTAGCTAATAGGTTACCTAATTTTATAATACCAATACCTAATGTTTGCTCAATACGAATACAAGTGTCAAGACTCATACGTGCTTTGTACGTTATGCCATCATTAAACGTTAGTATCTTTTCTGCTTTTAGCTTGTTTATGCTCATTGTCTTTCTCCATTGTGGTAATGATTATTGTTTCATTTCGTTCTGCAACATTAACAGCCGTCTTGATTGTGTACGTCTGTTTATCAATTTTTATTGTATCTGTATCTTTAAAAGTTTTATAAAAAGGAGCCTCAATCTCAACGTTGTTATCATTTACGTTAACTTGAGCGTCTAATTTCTTTGAGCCTATCTCAATAGCTTTTAATTCCCACATTATGGTCTCCCAATATCTATCGCTTGAATTGTTAGTGTACCACTAGCAGTCGTTCTAATCGCAGATATAAAATATCCTGTTGGCACAGCAACGAAAGTTTCTTCGCCAATACCAATGTGCATATCATTTGCTGTTGCGTCTGTGCCTGACGCAGAATTAATACTTATATGACATGCTGTTGTAGAACATAATCTTACAACGCCACTTGGAATCGATAACGCACTTGTGGTCGCTGAGCTGTCTGTATAAGCTAATGCAACATTATTAACGACTTGATAAATCATAGTTAACTCCTTTTTATACAGTTGCTATAGTTACGCCACCAGATGATTCAAAACTCATTGAATAAGTAACCTCGCCATTATAACTACCTGAGTATTCAAGACTTACAACTTGAAAACTTCCTGAGAATGTATTGTAGTCAGGTACTAAAAATTGATAATTTTTAAATGTTGAGGCATTAAAATTTGTCAATATTGTTTGCTCACTTGCTGAATCAGTAAAAACGCCAGAGCCACTAATGCTGAATGATTTAATACCAGCGTCTGCTAATAACGTTCTATTTCTTGATGAGTCTTTATTTGTTACGTCTACGGTCTCTGAGTTTATTGCTATACTTGTATCTCTTAACCCAGCTATAGTTGTAAAAGCCTCTGGACTTCCACCGTTTCCAACTTTGACAAGCAATGCACTACCTTTTTGAACTGCCATATCTGTCTCCTAAAAATTAATTATCGTACACAATCACCGATAAACTTATCATACCATGCTTGGTTAGTCCATCAACTTCTGTCATAGCGATTGTTGATTGTACTTGACTTACTACCATATCAGCACCTGATACTGAGTAACTTGTATCATGTAAAAGTTCGTAAACTCTTTCCATAATATCTGATATTTGTTTCTTACCTCTATATTGCGACCACACATCAATATCAACAAAGTATTCGTTTCCGTCTACTGTTTTTGTACCTCTGTTATTTGTTGTAATACTACCTAATACTACATACGGATAAGACGTGTCTTGTGGAACATGGTCAAAAATTTTGTTATTACCAACAATACCATCTAATGTACTATCACCATTTAATGTTGAGTATAATATTGTTTGTAAATCAAAAGAATGAAAACTCATATTTTTCTAACCTTTAAAGATATTTGTTTTG
>Ga0181422_1000044_pt1 | contig 34508 bp, 47 predicted proteins | sample 45SPOviralmetaG_FD_130147 | JGI IMG/M metagenome (GOLD analysis project Ga0181422, IMG submission 130147) | Marine viral communities from the oligotrophic San Pedro Time Series (SPOT) site, San Pedro Channel, CA, USA - 45 SPOT_SRF_2013-07-18 | ecosystem: Environmental > Aquatic > Marine > Strait...
CGATAGAAGGACACTCTGTATTGATTTCAGACTTCTTTGTAGCATTAATCTCTTTCTCCGTCAATGGCGAACCACTTGCGATTTCTATACATCTGTTAGCTTTAACACTAGCAGCGTTAGTAATTCTTTCAATTGCTTTTGTTTTTTGAATTGCAAGTAGACCAACATCTCTGTTTTTCTTATTAAATCGTTTATCTAAATCGGCAAAATCTGTTTTTAATTTACCAATCAGTTCATTCATTTCTTTGTTAGCCCCTAGTATGGCTTCAAAGTCTTTTTTTTGGTTTTCTATTAGTGTGCTTTGTTCAGCGATTGCTGATTCTAATTTGATAGCGTTTGCTTTTAAAATTGCATTATCTTTTTGCAACTTCATAACATAGAAGCCACCGCCGGCTAAGGCGGTGACTATAAGTCCTATAAAAAATAATCTAATTCCTAACATATCAGTCCTTTTTTACTATGGATAGGATACCCCATGCCACGGCTGCCCATGCCAAAATATTGACAAACGGACCTCCTAATATAATCATAGCGCCTAGCATAATCAGACTTGCACCTGACCAACTTGACATTTCTTTTATTCTTCCTTTAATCCAGTTCATACTTGAACCTCCTTTTTTATTACTTAATCTTAGCGTTGACTTTTCTGTGTTTATTCCACGCCAGAAAGCCACCTAGTCTAAGTGACCAGTAAGCTAAGTAGTTCATAAGATAGAAACCATTTACTCCGATATTAATATCTCTAAAGATTTCGTCTGCTTTCTTTTGAGAAATAACACCCATAGTATTCTTCTTATCATTTCTTAATAGAGTAGCATACTTGTAAGCATAATCGTGTACAAGACCACCTATTAAGAGTACGCCAACCGGTGACAAAAATGGATGCAAGAATTTTGGTATACTTGCACCGTCAAATTTAAAACCTGCCGGTATGACATATTTGTTTCCGTTTAATATATATGTAAAGTCTGTTGCAATTTCCCAATGTCTAACACCGAGTAACCACATCTTTATCATAGTAAAGAAACCTTTGCCTTTTGTAGCAATTCTTATAGGCTTCATCAACGGATAATCTGTAAAAGCAAATGTGTATTGTTTAGGTTGTTTCTTATCAAACATATTGATAATAAAACCTATTATAATTAAAGCAATTAAAACTGTCCACATCCAAAACTTAACTGCTAAACTAACTAATAATTCCATATTAATCCTTTTTCTTCTTGTTGGTATCTATAAATTTTTGATATACTAAATGAGCAGACCGTAGTCTTTTCTTTGTTTCAGGATCTTTTGATCTTTCACTTGCAACTTTAGCTCTTTGGCTCATTGCAATAGCAGCTTGTATTTTATGTGCATGAGTTTTACCAGAGTTCTTAATCTTACTCACACTTTTAACTGCTGTTTCTCTATCTACAAAACCTAATCCATGGATTGTACCTTTTGGATTTTCGTCTGTATATAAATCTGAATGTTTTTTAGAATTTGCCTTTTGACCTGGTTTACGTGCAATTCTAGGATTTTTATTTGCGGCTAATCCTACACCACGACTATCTTTACCACCTTGTCCTTTTGGTGGCGTATCGCCTAAACTAGCCATTGGTTGTAGGTTGTCGTAACTACCTGATCTAAAACCACCAAGATATTCTTTAAGAGTTTTTAACATACTTGTCTTTGAAAGACGTATAAGATTCTTCGTCTTCTACTTTTATTTCTGTTACACCAAACGTTTTCTCGTCTAGTTTATTTTCTGCTTTTTCAACACCATCTAAAATTTGTTTTAGCATGACGTTATTATTATCGTTACTCTCTTTCATTTTCTTTTTGAAATCTACGATAACGTCTGCGTCAGATGAAACATCATTCTTCTTTTTCTTTTTAGGTCCTGCATTTGGAGCCATATCTACACCACCATGAGCTACTGCATTTGCTGGAGCATCCTCATCCATTTTATTAATGATTTCATCCATCATTTGTTTATAATCTTTTGGCATAATTTTCCTCCGATACTAACTCACCATTTTGAATGTATAGGTCTAAACCAAAACATGTCATTTCTGGTGTGTCAATTCTTTCTTGTACTTGCATTTGTTCATTTAACATTTCCTCATACAAGTTATTATCCTTTAAATAATTGATAACTATTCTTTCGATCAATTGTTTGTGAGGCACATACTCTTTGTTTTCTCTAAGTAAAAGACCTAAAGCAACTGCAAAGGAACCTAACCTGCCACCTAAACCTGCTTTCTGCAAGATACGTTTCAAGTTGAATATAAACCTATGAAGAACTGTATATGATCTCTTCTCTTCAGGTTTCTGTAAGGTTTTATATTTACGTAATACTTTACCGTCTTTATCAATAATACCATATTTAAACGCTTCTTGTTTATCAAATGGTGTTACTAATAATTTTACAACTCGGTATGTAATTACTAAATCTACTGCTCTGTTAGCCATTATAGTTCCTTTAACATATCTTTTACTTCTAGGTCCTCACCAATTTCTTGTAGTTCGTGTGGATAAAGATACTCTAAGTAATTTAGTATAGACTTTAATATATTCCAATATCGTCTATCTAACTTATATAGTAGTAGTGTTACAGCTGCTTCAATGCCAAAAACATTTTGCAATACAATAACATGATTTACTACTAATCGTACCTTCAGTTTGCCTGTGATAGCATACTTACGAAAAAGTCTTTTAAGATATTTAAATCTTTTAAGATCATCATAAAACTCCTTCTCTTTTTCTAAAGTAGGATTGTCATAGTGGTGTTGTGCAAACAACAGCCAATTATCTTTCGTAATCTCTTTGAACATACTACTAAGTTTAAATTAACTTAGCGTAGACCTTAGTAGCACCGTTCTGTAAAGTTTCGTGTTTAAATTCTATCTTTAAACCACCCTCTTTTTTATGAGATATACCATCATCATCTATATCAGAACCATCTGTGTCTTTACCAAATCTACCGCCGTGTTGTTTCACTTCTACAGTTGTTGACCCTTTTTCACCTTCTAGGCTTGCGTCAAAAGATAAACCTATTGTCGCTAATTTGTTTTTCAAAGCCTCAACAGCAGCTTGTGGTGCAATATATTCCTGATTGGCTATTGAACCTACAAATGCGTTGACTTTTTGTAAAACATCTTTCTCTGTGATGTTGTGAGCACCAATGTTGCTGTCCTCTATTGAGTTACCAGTTTCAACACCTACTCCATCAACACCTTCTACTATGTGCTGTTTAAAAGTTTTCATTCGTTCTCCTCTTGCTTATACTTATCAGACTTCCTTTTTGTACCGTCTGACCTTGGGATTAATCCCTTTGCTTTTAAATGTGCCTTATCAGTAAAACCAGCCTTACCTGCTTTATGTCGCTTCATAGCGTCAGCAGTATTAGGTGCTTTTTCTTTTAACACATCTTCCTCAAAATCTTTGAGTATTTCTTCTTTAACGTAGTTTTTAAATGTTTTCATTTAACTTGTCGCTATATTCAATGCTTCCTGTTTATCAGTTGGCATTGGTTGATTAGCTTGGTTCTCTCCACTTTCAAGTTTGATAAGTTTTTGGACCTGTTGTATAGCACCGTAAACTGCGTTCATATTGTTCGTCAATTGTACTTTGCTTTTATCTATTTGATCTATCTTATCTTTTAGTGTTTCAAAATCTTTTGTTAAAGTTATTTCTTCTTCTTTTAATAATTCTAAATTTATCATAATCTATTCTTGTTATTACGCTGTTCCGAAACCGTGACCGGCAATAATATTCCAGTTTGAGTTTTTAAATAATAATGTAACTGTTTCACCTGGTGCATTTAGAGTAACACTTGTGTGACCTCTTAAATTTGTAGGTGTAATAGTTTGAACACTAGTGCCAGATGTAGCTGTATTAATTATTGTCTTCACTTGACCGTCTGCACCATCAGCTAATGTAATAGTTGATGTATTACTTGTACCATTAATTTCAGTAATTGCTGTAGTAACGTTAGCTACTAGTGAACCACCTGCAGCTGTTAATGCTTGTGAAGTTTGTTTTAATGCTATCCAACTTGGTATGTTATTAAAAACATCCTCTGCTGAAACTTTTTTATTGATCGGTGTTCCTGACGGATTGTCAACAACATGAAACAAGTCTGCGCTTGCTAATGCGTCACCTAAATCGGTCAACGCCGTGATTTTTTTGTCTGCCATTTTTTTCTCCTGTTAACCCTTTCGGGAATGCTACTGTAGGTATTTGCCTACATCAATTTAGTCATATAGTATATAGGCGTCCACAAGGACGCCCATATTTAATTGTTATTACGCTACTACTGTAACTGAACCAGCCGCTGTACCTATGCCAGCAACGTTTGTGATTGTAGATACAGTTGCTGTACCTAAATCTTTAATTGTTCCGCCGTTTAGTGACATTGCGTTTGCACCAATTACCATTACATCATCTGCATTTGTAGCTGCGTTAGCAGCTGCAATTACCAATGTAAATAATAATTCGTTAGTTCCTGAACCACTCGCATATGATAATGTGTGTGGACCTCTACCTGTACCTGTACCTTGGTTACCATTTGTAACTGCAAGTTGTGGTGTACCTGTAACTGTAACTGCTTCGTTGAATCTTGCTAGTACAGACATTGTGAAACCAGCAGATTTATCATAAGTTGTATTTACAAATTCTAATTCTGTGATATTCGCCGTACCCATATTAACATTCAATCCGCCGATTGCTACTAATACTTCTGGTGTTGCGCTTGTGTTTCCGTTTCCGGATAATATTGAACCTGCTTCTCTAACCCAGCCTGAAGGTGTTGCGTAAACTTCCTTAGCTTCTGAGGTAGTCAAGTTTTTAGGTTTAATATCGTTTCCCCATAAACTCATATCTTATCTCCCTTTATAAAGTTTTTAATATGTTGTTATAACAGGACTATTTATAAGAAGGAGGCCTAGAAACCGTGTTTTTTTAACTCGGCAATTGCCTTTGAAGCAGTAGTAAAGTGAATACCTATACCACCTCTAGCAGTAAATTGATCTGTATTCTTCTTGTAATCATCAATTAGTATGTTTGGTTTACCACCAGACATAGCATAATTTTGTTTAGCTGATCTGATTACTAGATTGATTTTATTTCTTGGAAGACCTAAATTGTTTCTAGCCCAACTTGCTTTTCCTGGTATGCAATTAGGGTCATGTGCATGTTCAACATATGCACTTAATATATGTGTATTGTATTTTCTAATGTAAGACCAAAGTTTACGACCCTCTGCAAGCCATGGCATTTTAGGCCAAAAGTCTTTGTTTGCAATAACTGGATCCCAACGTTTTCGTCTATCTAAAGTAGCCCATTTTGACACGGACATACCAGTAGTTTTCTCAATTTGTTTCTCAAAGTCGACTAGGACACCGTCCATGTCTGAATATATTATAGTTTTCATAGTGTTTTTCGTCCTTTATGTCTATAATATATCAGGTTTAGAGCTAAAAGTCAAGCAAAAAATTAACTTATTTATCGTAATTAACACTAGGACTAGTATCTACTGTACTAGGTGTAGTGTCTACGTCTGTTTTTTTGTCTTTTTTATCTTCTTTTTTAGTCTTTTCTGTCGCAGCCTCTGACCAAATACTGTATATTTTCTTGTATAAGTTGTTGTTTTCAGCAGCTTCTTGTGTCATTTTTGGCATAGGATCAACTACTTTTTTCTCACCTTTTTTACCAGCTTCGATCTTCTTATCATTGATATCGTCTGAATGTGCTGAAGCGCTTTCTTCTAATACTGTGCCGTCTTCTACTTTTCTTACATGAAAACTATCTGGTCTTTTTGGTGATTGGTATGATTCGTAAACATCACCAGTTAATTTAGTTTCTGCGTCTGCTCTAAAGTCTGCCTCTTGTTTTGAATTATAAGTTTCTGGCACTACTTTGTAACCATTGTTTAATACTTGTAATTCTTCTTTGACCATTTCTTTTTTATCTTCTTTATCTTTAATAGCCTTTTGTAAAGCAGGTGGTAATTTCTTTTGACCAGCAGTTAACTCATCAACCTTTGCTTCTGATTTAATTGCTTTCTCTAAATCTTTTGCCTGTTGACCGTGTGCCTGTACAGCTTTCTTTAATTGTTTAGCAATATCTTTTACCTTAGGTTCGTCTTTCGTATCTAAGTCTTCGTTCTTTGCTGTGTGTTTACTATCAATCTTATTAAAGAATGCCTTTTTTTCAGCAGGTGTCATTCCACCAATACCTTTACCAGCTTTGTCTAATTCTTTTTTAAACATTTTTTGATATTCAGAATTATCCTGAATATTGTTCATATTACCAACAAGTTCTTCTATAGAACCTGGTTTTGATTTTAAATATTTTGTCATGTTATTTCCCTCTAACTTGTTTCGCTAAATCTTTGTCAGCGCCACCCCATGTTCCAGAGGATTTTGTTACAAATGAATTTACTCTAGCAAGTGCCCATTGGACTTGTGTTGCACCTGGTCGGTGTCCACCTCTCCAAGCAGCCATGCCTCTATCATAAACTTTTTTAAGAATACTATATGGCATTCCAGTTTTTTCTGCCTTGTTCTTAACTGCTGTAATACTTTCGTACACTTCTTTAGCAGGATGATTTTTATTTTCATCTACTAATTTTGAAAGTACGTTTATATTCTTTGCTCTGATTGCAGCTTTAGAACCAGGATCCATGTCTTTCATCATATCTCGTAACCCTTTAGTTACATCTTTATATGATTTTTTTGCCCATGTTTTTTTGATGTTATCTAGTTGTGTGTTTGATAATCTACCTCTGATATCAACATAACCAGAATACTCACCTAAAATTTGTTTTACTGTTTTTACAGGTAACTTCATTAATTTTGCAATCTCTTCAGCACCTTTTCCTTGTTTTTGAAGGGCGTCTATGTCTGACATTTTACCCTCAGCTCTTAATGTTTTATATTCTTTCTTCATTATTTTGTCAGCAATTTCATGCCCCTTCTTAATTGTTTTTTTGTCTAAAGGTGGTTCATCATTATATTTTTTCTTAGCGGCTGACATTCCGATTGCATATGCGTCATCTTTAGCCATTTCTTCAATATTTTCATTTGTTCTTTTTAAAACTTTCATAACATCAGGATGATTTGATAAACCTTTTGCAATCTTCTCAATTGCCTTAACAGCGCCTGAGTAGTTACCACCTTTGTATCTCTTATCGTTTGCAACACCATATGCCATTTTGATTTGTTGTGTAGTATATTCAACCATTTGTTCAACTTGTTCGGCTGTGGCGTCTTGGCCTGTCGCCTTACCTTGACCTTTTGGCATTATTAATACATCTAATTGTAAATATCCTTCTTCTTCGCTACCGTCAATACCAAACTGAACGTCTGAAGGATCAACATTTTTATCTTTTAGATATGATATAATATTTTTCATATCTTGTTCAGCGTCATAGTCTTGTGATGGTTCATATTCTTTTACCATACCAATTGAACCGTCATCATCAATTTCTACATTAATCATATGGTCTGTAACCATATCAGCAATATCATCTTCTATTTCTTGTTTATCAAAACCATATGCCGTTTTAGCTTGTTTTGGTTTTTCAGATGATTTAGGTTCATCTTTTGATTTTGTATCAACAGGTTCTTTCGGGTCACCCTTACTATCAACTGCTGTTAAGTTACCACTAATATTTTTGTGAGTTACTTTACCATCTTTTCCCCAACGTCCAAAACTCATATATGTAAGACCCATTGATCTTGCCTTATCCATCATATCAGATTCATCTAATTGATTTTCTTCTTTTGAGAAAGTTTTTAATGCATTTCTTTTTGCATTATTAAATTTAATTTTAGTTTCTTTTTCTCTATTAGCTTCAGCAGCTTTTTCTTTTGCCATCTTATCTCTTAGATGTTTGTATGCAATACCCACTTGTAATAATGGTTCTCCTGTTTCTGGATTGACCATCTTTTGTGTTGCAGCCTGAGTTGATTTTGCTTTATCATTTACTGCCTTTTGTTTTAACAAGTTAATCTGATCGTCTTTCTTTTCAAGTTCTTGTTTTAATCTTTCAGTTTCGCTGTCTTCTTCTTTTAAATTTTTTAACTGATCTGCTCTGTATTTGTGTTTAGAAATTAATCTACTTACTGCTAAATCAGATACAAAAGGTATACCTGCTTTTGCTAATTTTTCTAATGCATTTTTATTACTATCAAACTTATCTAAGATACCCATAAGTTTATGAGCTTGATCTACTGATATTCTTTTACCTTTTAAAGGAGCATATGCTTTCTTTAATACACCAACTTGTGCGTCTGAAAAGTTTTCAGGTAACATATCAATTTCTTCTTTTAGTTTACTGATATATTTGTTGTGTATTTGATTTCTTTTTGCGTAATCTACTTGTCCGATATGACCTCTTTTCATATGTCTATCATAGATACCTTGCATTTCTTTTTTATCTGCTGGTGTACCAAATGCTTTTACAAGTTCTAATGCATTTAAAGAATGTTCGTTATCGTTTTCATTCTTTTTATAATCTTTCATTGTAAACTTTTCGTTCATATCTGGATTGTATTCCATATAATCGGCAACTGAATTTACATAGTCTTTTGCCTTTGTTATTTTAGATTGTACCCATGCTTCTAATTGGTCAGCGTCTGATTTAGTTTTCAACATAGTAGAAAGTTTAAGAGCTTTATCAGCAATAGCTTCTAATTCACCACGTGCCATAGATATTTCGTGGTCATTATCTTCGGCAATAACTTTAGCTCCGTAAGCGTTTTTAAGGTCTATAGCAAACTTGTTTAAATCTGCACCTTTACCATTAACTTTCATAACCATACCTTTTGCGTCAATTGTAAAACCTTGTCTTGCTAACTCATGTGAGGCTTTCGACATGTCAGCCATTGAGTTAAAAGTTACTGTCATTTTTTTAAATTCTTTAAGTCTTATTTGCTCTAGCAAATCTGACATTGTATTTCTATATCTACTCATTAGTTGTTTACCTTTGCTCCTGCTCTCCATTGATAACATGACCAGTACCTTGCTTTTGTTTTAGGTCCTGGATTCTCACAATTGTGCCTAGCTCTGAAGCTTCGTCTTCTCGCTGGGTCATCTCTTTTAATACTTAAACCTGTAGTATCACCAAAAGAAACTTTGATTATATTTCCTTTTTCGTTTTTAACATATACGTAAAATTTCTTTGAACCACCTCTAATCGGGTCATTAAGTTTGACCTTTTTACCTTGGTATTCAGCCTCTTGTAAAGGCTCTGATTCATGTTCGAAGATACACTCTTCGCATAACTTGTCTATATTTTCGTATTCTTTAAAAGTCTTCATTAAATTTTACTCAGCATTTTAGATACAACTTCGTCTAGTTTTGTTTTCCATTCTTCTTTGTATCTTTCTCTATATTTATATATTGTGGACTCTTGGTTTGCCCATTCTTTTACATCTTTTTCAGATACTTGCTCGTCTTTATCACGTTCTCTGTCTAAGAAACCTTTAACCTTTTTCACTTCAACACTCTGTCCAGGTGTTACTCTTTTAGTGTGGTCTGCATAGTCTTTACCTATTTCGTATACCTCTGGTACACAATTAGGCACTTGTTTATTACCTTTTTTCTTCATTCCCACTTGTTTATAACCTCTCCAACATGCGTCAACCAAATCTTGTTTCAACTCACCAAACATCTTCTTATATTTGTTAGTATGTTTACTAGGTTTAGTCTTAGCTGTTTTATCGCCAGGAGCAGGATCATTGTCATTCTTTGTCGTATCAGTATTTCTAAAGTGAGTAGCTCTCTTACCTTTTACATCTTTTTTTATATCTTTGTAATATTTTTTAGGTTGAGTACCTTTTTGTTTTTTAACATCTTTATCCTGAGGTAAACTGTCTGTATGACCATATTCTGATTTCTTTTCACTTACTGCTTCGAAACCATAATCTATGTCTAAATTAAATTCTCTCATTGCTACTTCCTTGTTTGCTGATACTGGAATACAATCCCAAATCCAGCATTTGTGTAAATTATTTTCTGTATCTTCTAACACAACATAATTAGTACCTCTTCTTTTTACAACACCTTTAAAATCTTCATTGACATTGTGTACTTTATCACCAACATTAAATATCATTTCTCTAATGTAAAGGTCTCTAATTTGTTGTTGTTCAAATTCTTCTAAACTTGCAACAGGTTTATATGTTCCTAAACCAGCATGTGCCATACCACCGTATGAAGCTGCAAGTTTCATTCCTTTTCTTACGTCTTTCATTAATTTATCTGCGTCAACGCCTCTAGGTAATCCTTTTTTAAAATTATTTAAATCACCTTTGGCAGCCGCAGCTCTCATTTTGCTAGCACTCATACCAGTTGCACCTTCGGCATCCGGATCTCTTTCACCTGCACTAACAACCTTTATACTATCAAAGTCATATAATCCATGTCTACTTGAAACACCATTATATTTTTTTAAAATAGTATCAAATTCTCTTACTCTATCACTACCCACAACCATAGTAACATCTGTATAACCTTGTTTATATAATTTAGTAGCAATATCTAATACCATGTTAGTAGTATTGACTTCAATGTTTCTTGCATATTGAGGAAACATTTTTTTCATGTATGCTAGTTTTTGTTGTGGCGATAATGGATTCTTTTTAGGGTCTTCACTTCTACTTAAAAATACCTTGTAATCATTTGTACGTATTGATTGTACTTTCTTAATAAGTTTTTCATGTCCGATTGTAGGTGGATTAAATCTACCAAATGTAAATGCAACAGACTTACCTTTTGCTTCGTGCATTTCTAAATCATCTATCTCACCTGGCGATACTTTACCATCATCTAATATCTTTTGACATTTCTTATAGAATTTTAAATAGTGATATTTTTCTAACATCTTATAAACTACATTTTTAGGTAATCTATTTTTTACACCAAACTTTCTTATCTCATCTGGTGTCATATCTTTATTAAATGCAGCTCTTCTATCTGTATCAACACCATCACCTATTTTAATAATCTGTTCTATATCATCTTCTATTTCATTTAACTTATCATTTAGTTTATCTTGTAGATTTAAAACATCATCATCTGTTAAATCTTCTAATTCTCTGTAATCTATTATATCTCTTTTTAGTTCACCTTTAATTACATCTAACTCTCTTACTTTTTTATCAAAGTCTTTTAGATACATGTCTTTATCAAATGTAAAATCTTCTGGTCTTTTTACAAACTCATCACTTTCAACATCAAATACAGCGTCTGCCTTTTTGTTTTGGTCATCATAAGTTTGTTTATCTGTAATAAAATAGTAATTGATAGGGTGTTCAGAACCAGGTATTAATTTACCTTGTATATTATCTGGATTTTTAGATGATAGATATTTCTTAGATAGTCTTTCTCTTTCTTCATCTTGTTTATCCTCAGGCACATCAAACAATACATTGATATCCAAGTCTGCGTCATTTCTATATCTCTTTGTAAGAATAGAACCTATTAATGATGTTTTTAAAATAGGATATTCAGTTTCAAATTCTTTCAACTGATCTTCTATTTGTTTTTTGACACTAGCTTTTATTTTTGGATCATTTGTATTAGCGTCATCAAACACCTTAGGTGCATACGTCTTACGTGGTATATCTATGATACTTTCTTTAAAAGTTCTTATCATGTTCTTTTACGTGCCTCTAGTTCTCTCTTTATCCAATTTTTACCTAGGTAATTATTTATTGGTGATCTTAGTAAACTTGCTACTGTTCTATTACATTTATTTAATGTTTGTGTAATTAATTCTTTTTCACTAGCGCTATTGTCTATAACTATAAAGTTTCTATTACCAAATAATCTTTGCAATCTACCCATATTACTTTGTACTGTTGCATGTGATTTTCTTGTAATATATTCTGGTACACTTCTCTCTCTTTTTGCGTTTCTTTCTAATGCAACATCTAAACTTGTGTTTACAAATACCATATAACTATCGTAACCCATATTATTTAACATTGAATGTTGTCTTGCAATAGCGTCATAATCTCTAGCAGTACCATCAATTACTAAACCTAAACGACCAGTTACATATTGATCTAATGCTGTAGATGTAGTTTGTTTTGCTTTACGTCTAATAATATCTCTAAAATAACTTTCATCATCTGGCATACTTAGAGATAGATTTGCTTTTCTTAAACCTCTTTCAAAAAAGTTATCTGAGTTTACAACTTTTAAACCTGTACCAGCAAATGCATTTCTTGTTACAAAAGATTTACCAGAACCTGGACCACCTGCTAAAAAGAATGCTTTTAAAATACCAGGATCATAGACGCCTTCTTTTATAAACTCTCTAATCTCTTTTAAATTCTTCATCTAATCTCTCTCATAATTGTTTTAGCAATTTCTTCTGGTGTTTGACCTTCAGCTTTGATATTAATTATTTCATCTTTGTAATAGTCTAACAAAGGTGCTGTTTCTCTATGATATACTTTTAATCTATTTTTTATAATCTCTGGTTTATCATCAGCTCTACCTCTTGCTGTTAATCTTCTCACTACTTCTTCCTCTGATACTTCTAAATTAACAACATAATCATATTCTATATTTTCTTTTTCCATTCTTTTTGCTTGTTCTATATTACGTGGAAAACCATCAAATATATAACCTCTTTGTGCGTCAGGTTGTTCTAATCTTGTTTTTACAGTATCAATAACTACGTTTAACGGTGCAAACTCACCTTTTGATAATAGTTCTTTTACTTTTTTACCATTTGGTGTATCTTGTTTAGCTAACTCTCTCATCATATCACCAGTATAGATATGTGGTATGCCAAGTTTCTTTGTAATGATTTCAGAATAAGTTGACTTACCAGAACCTGGACCACCAATCATAATAACTTTTGGTCCGTTCATTGCTTCAAAGAGATGTTTCTTAAAAGTCTTCATTACCCTTTTACCCAATCTTTATCTATTGTAAAGTTTGCTCTACTAAATTCTAATCTATCTACAAATTTAACTGCACCTGCAACTCTATCAACTGCAACATAACCTTCTGGTGCCGTTACTCTGTAACCATTTGGTGTTCTTAAAAAATGTCCAATTGATTGTATCTCTGCAAGTTTATTAATTAAAACATTCTTTGCATTTTGTAAAGTAACATGAGAAGCAATAGCAAAGTATATTGCACTTTTATTTCTTAATACAAATCTCATACCGTCTGCTTTAGCTTTAATATATTTCTCTTTACCTTTTGGTGTTTTCTTTGCGTCTATTTCTTGTTGTAAAATGTTTTCGTAATAATCTTCAAACATCTCTACAAGAGTTTTAATTTTTGCCATATTATTTTTAGTGTTTCTTATGTAGTGATTAAAGAAAGTTTTTAATCTAAAACCAACTGATAAACTATCACTAGATGATTTTGACATTTCATCTAACACACTAGAAGCCTTTTGTAAACTTCCCTCTGCCATTCTGATACTTGCGTCAAATCTGCTTAACTCTGATTTAGTCATCTTACTAGAACCAGTTGTATCTCTATAAGCTGCGTCTGCTAAAAATACTGATTGTACATTTGACTTACCAGAAACAGTACCAAAACCAGCTCTTAAACCTGCCATTGTTTTACCTGAGTATGATGTATGAAATACAATACCCATTCTTGCTCTTCTAATTCTTTTACCAATATCTGAATTTACAGGTACAGCATAAGTTATAGTATTAGGTGTAAAAGTTAACATAGAATCGCCATCTATATTATCTGTTTTTAAATCACCTTTTGTAAATAATAAATCACCTTGTAATATACCTGTGATGTTTAATCTTTTTAATTCTCTTAAACATACACCTAACTTCTCAGCCACAGGACCAGAATGATTTTTAGATATGTCTGAGGAAGTATAATTTATTTTTGGAGTTTTGTTAAATACAGATTTTGTACCAACAAAAAATTTGCCATTCTCTGGATTGATACCACAGATTATAGCTGGTGCACCGTCCCATTTGACGGACATATTGACTTTTTTACCTGAGTTACTAGCCAGCATATTTCTAACTGACTTTAAGAAGTTAATGGCATTTCTACCACCATTTGAACCACGATTTATTATATCGTCTTCTAAGTGTTCTAAATGTGTATTCTTCTCCTTAGTAACAAAACCTTTAAAACTAAACATTTTTCTCTCTCATTTTTATCCATTATACTATAATTAAAGCTCTTTGGCAAGAACTTTTTTCAACAAATTCATCAACAAATATAAGACTATTTATAAGTATTATGCGTTCAAATACTTAAAATCACACATCATTCTCGTAGGGTAACCGTCATTACCTTGTGTATCACGTATGTTAAGTGTTAATTTATATGTCGGTGTTAATATCTCCATATTAATTCTTCTACCTGTACCTGTTTTACCACCATAATATAATGTAAGTGATTTTGGTTTAGTAGCTTTCGTCATGTAGCTTTTATCAACTTTAAATGATAATACCTTACCACTTTTAAACTTATGTACTACATGATAACCATAACCTATACCAGATTCAATAAGTTTTTCTAATGCCGTTCTATCACCTGCTTTCATTTTAGGCCATACATTTTCTATTACACCCTTTTTTAATTTGCCGTTAAATGTATCACAAAACATACCCTCATCAATACCAAACATACTTAATAATCTTTTACCATTTTTATTTTGAATTTTGCCTGCTTTTATTTCTTGTGGTGTTAGTACTGTTCTAGTACCTGAATTGAAAAAGGTTGTTGTATCACCAAACTTTAAACTTAAATAAACTTTTGGTTTATCACCATCTTTGAGAGTTAAGTCTGTTACTGTGGTACCTAAATCATTACCTGTTTGTTTAGCTGATTTAACAACTATGTAAGGACCGTAAACAAATGGTCTTGGTGTATTTGCTCCACCTTCTATCTTTACATTTAATTTTTTATACTTTGATAGTTTATATTCTTTATATAAACCTACGATTGATTTTTCTAAAAGTTGATCTTTTACTTTTTCGCCTTCGTCATACTTTTCTAATTCTTTAGCATACTGTTCTTCAAAAAGATTACCTAAATTTTGAGAACCTCTACCACCTAAAGAACCATTACCAAATCTAATTTTTATTAATTTAAGTTTTGCACCTGTTTTAATTTGATTAAGGTTTAATGTACCCTCTAATGCTCTGATTACATTGACATTTGATGGTTTCTTTTCATCAATGTTTATGGGTGCTTTTACTCTAGTTTTTTTATTTAAGAAATCCCATAATCTTCTAATTTCAATTACGTTTTCTCTAGGAAATTTAAGTTTGGTATCTATTTGTTTTTCTGATTCTGGAAAGAATGTATATGCCATGCTACTATTTATAACTTAATAGTCAGAAATTTAGGTATTCCTCCGTTAGCATGCCAAACTTTATGTTTATTTTGAAACTTAGTTACTTTCTCTGCGTCTTCTTCAAAAAAGTATTCACCAATAACTGTCTTTGTAGGATACTCTGTAACTTTCCAAATCATTTTCTTGCCTCTTTTGATTAATCTTTTTCTGTAAGATAAGGCAGTATATTCAGTATCAGCTTTAGGTCTTCTATCACCTTTTCTAAATCTAACTTTTTGTGTTTTTTTACTTGGCATATTATCTCCTACAACTTGAAATCACTAAACTTATCATAAGCTGATTCAGGTGTTTCTTTTTGGTTACTATCTACTATATTTTGAGCTGCTTGTTGTACATCATATAATCTCATTTTAGACCTATCAACACCAACAATAAATGCTCTGTTTACAGACGGATCATTATATCTGTTCTTTAACTGTTTAACTTTCATTTGACCTAATGCTTCTAGTTCTTCATTCGACATTAAGGCAAACATGAAGTCAGCAGTAGCAGGCAAACCAAAACTTTCTGAGGTATCTTCTAAACCAATATCAGTTGAAACGAAACCAGTTCTAGTTGTTTGTGTTGCCGTAAAGATAGGCACATCAAACTCAACAGCAAGACCTCTAAGTTCTTCAGCAATTGCTTTGATATAAAAATATGATGATATGTTACCACCTTTAAATCTACTTGATGAACATATATTTAAATAATCAATAAAAACCATATCTGGTTTAAAACTTTTCTTTAATGATAACTCATTTAATAATGCTCTGAAATGACCTGAATGAGCAGAAGCTGTAGGATATTCTTTGATAATTAATTTACCATTTGTCTTTGCATTAATCTTTTCAACTTTACTATCATACAATTGTTTAGGCATGACATGAAGATCATCCATAGATACATCTAATAAGTTTGCGTCTATTCTTTCAGCAATTCTTTCCTCTGCCATCTCTAAAGTAATATACAATACATTTTGACCTTGCGTTAAAAAGTTACTAGCACAATGACACATAAACAAAGATTTACCAACACCTGTACCTGCAAGAGCAACATTCAAAGTTTTACTTGGAACACCACCTTTTGTAATACGATTGAAATAATCTAAATCAAATTTAAATCTTTTTTCTTTTGTATGGTACCAATCAAATCTACTTTTAGCGTCTTCAATATAATCATGCCCTACATGGTTGTCAAATGATACTGCTAAGGCGTCTGATAAAATACTTGGTATAGCTTCTGGTGATCTTTCTTTATCTTTTTTATCTAAGATTTTAATACCGTCTAATACTGCATTATGAACAGCACGGTCTTTACAAAACTTTTCAGTTGTATCTAATAACCATTTTGTGTCGATATCATCTTCACTAAAAGTTTTTACTAGATCACCAATACGACCTAGTTCTTCCTGGTTAATATCTTTTCTTTGATTAAGTTCTATTAATAGAGTTTCTTTTGTAGGTAGATTTTTATACTTGTCAACAAATTTAAATATTTCACCAAATAAAGTTTGTTCTTCTCTATTGACAAAATACTCTTCTTTGACAAAAGGTAAAACTTTTCTAGTAAACTCTTCGTTGTAAACTAGGTTTCTTAATATAGTTAGTTCAATTCTTTCCGATAATATTTCCACCACTCTTCACTTTCTCATCCATTAGTTCTATTAATATATCACCAATATAATCTAAAAACTCTTTATTGTCAAGCTCCACTTTATATGGATTTTCCAATATATCATAATCAAACTTCATTGGCAACAGCCCGTCTTCATTTTCCTTATCAGCGAATTGTACTCTACCATATTTGTAGATTACACCATTAAAAGTACCCTTTGTCAACTTGATAGAAGTATAATCGTCTTCTTCTCGTTGTACAAAAACGTATCTTTTATTCTTCGTCTGATCCGTAGGAGAATTTTCTTTTTGCATATTCATCAATTTTTGTTAATATTTCATCTGTAAAATATTTCTCAGGATCGGTGTTTATAGACTTACCAAAAACTTTTGTACCATCTGCTAGTTCAAATCTTGTAGATACTTTCTTAAAGATACCAGCTTCTTCAGCTAATTCTAAAAGACCATAATATCTATCAAGTCCTGTTTTATAAGTTAGTCTTACATCTATTTGAGAATTTTCTTTTGTTAAACGTGATTTGTAATTTTTACAATGTATAATATTACCAACTACTTCAGTACCGTCTTTTTCTTTACGTTTACCTAAGTAGATAATTGATGAAGCGGCGTATTTAAGACCTGAGCCACCACCCATTTCTTTTTGTGGGAACATAGAACCAATAACATCATAAGTGTGATTGGTCATTATCATAGGAATATTTGCTTTACCTAATTTAAGCGTTAAAACTCTAAATGTAGATTTGACTATTTGTGATCTAGTCATATCTCTTGTTTCTTTACCAGCAGCTGTATCTTCCATTTCTTTTGTAGTAGATAACATACCTAAACTATCTAATACAAACATTAAAGGTTTTCTACTTGCCTCTGGTTGTTCTAAGTATTTGTCAATAATTTTAATTGATTGAGCTCTAAATTCTTGTACTGTTGCAACTGGCACTATTACCATTCTTGTTGCGTCAACACCTCTACTCTCAATCATGTCTTTAGATATTGCACTTTCTGATTCAAAGTAAATTACACCTGCGTCTTTGTTTTTTTCTAAGAACGATTTACAAATACCTAATGCAAAGAATGTTTTACCTGTAGCAGCTTCACCTGCAATAGCAGTTATCTTATTTCCTGGCATACCACCAAAGATACTACCAGATAGTAGAGCATTGAAAGAGTATGAACCTGTATCTACAAATGATGTTACATCTGCACTATCAACACCCTCACTTACTAGTGTAGCGTATTCGTTTCCTGTTTCTTTAATTATATCTTTTAAAAAATTGCTCATATTTTCTCCTTCATTGCGTTAATTATATATTATTTTACTAATAATGTCAAGCTTCATTATAAAGTATTCCTTTTCATTTCTACACCAGGATAGTACGGTACCCTCATATCATTAAAGAATAGAGTTTGTGTTAATCTTTCTTCGCCTGGTTTTAAATCAAAGTTTGCACCGTGGAACATACCACCATCAAATGCAACCATACTGTTAAAATTAGAACCAAATGTCGCAATCTCTTCATATAAACCATTGTTATAATCTAATGCATGTTTATATTGATCTGTTGCCTGACCAGTTCTATAGTATTTAAATTTTTCTTCTTGTTTACCCTCTAAGATAGTACCTTCTTTTTTAGGCATAAACAAAGAGGTGCCAGATTGTGTTTTGCCTGGTGTCAAATATATTAGTACCGTTAAGTGTGATCTATCATCTAAGTGTACCCAACCTTTACCGTCTTCAGCTATATCGTCATATTTTATTCTCTGAAAGTTCATAGTACATTGATAAGTTACATCACTTGCGTTTTTACCATAAATCATTTGTAATACTTTATTACAAGTATATTGGAAAAAGTCTTCATCTATTTGATGTATTTCTTTTGTTCTTGCACCAGGATAATTACCTTCCTCTGGTCTAATGTATTCTAAACTATTTGCCCACTCGTAAACTTGGTGTGGGTCATTATAAAATTTATGTGTATGATAAGTTGGAAAATACATTATACTTCTTTGATACCGTTAAATTCTAAATTAAATGATATGATTGTCTTTGTAACATCACTATCTATCTTTGGTGATCTATGTATAACAAAACTAGGAAAGATTATTATATCGCCCTCTTTAGCTTCTATCTGTGCTGTTTGTAATTCTTTATCTTGTAAATAATGATTTACCAATTCTGTCTTTGATGATCCTTCTGGTAGTTGTAAGTAATAAACACCTGTGTAATTATCACCATGTATATGCCAACCATGTGCGTCATTTTGATTATACTGTTGATACCATAATGCTTTTATTTTTGCCTCTTTATATAACATAAAATTAGCACACTTATTAAAGTGGTTTTGTAAATATGGTTTTAGTAAATATACCCATGGTCTATTATTGAAATCGGTGTTATTATCCCAATCACATTTTGATATATGATATTCCCAATTTTTAGCTTCTTTCATTTCTGTATCATTATCTGCCTTATCAATTAAATCAACTAAATGATCTTTAAGTTGATCGTGGTGTTGAAACTTATCTATTAACGCTGATACTTCTAATTTTATTTTATTCATACTTGTATATTACAATTTATAATACTTCTTACATTACTATTAGGTTGTTCGCCTGTATGATAATGTAAACCATTAAATATTACCACTCTACCTTTTTTAGGTTCTACTCTTTTTATTTCTTTGAGTTCATCAAACTTTACAGTTTTACCCTCTTCATATTTTTTATCATAGACTACTGTACAACCATCACTATCATTTACATAATACAATATTACAATATGATCTTCAACACTATCTATATGTGGTGTATCTATATTATCGCCTCTAAAATGAGCTGCTAATGGTAATTGTAAAAAACTTCTTGCCTGTAATATTTTTTTAGGTATTAGATTTGATTTCATACACGCATGACTAATAACATCATAAGCTAAGTTTGCATAATCAGAAACCTTTTTATCGTCTTTGATTAACATATGATAAAAACCAGGTCTTTGTTGTTCGTTACCCTTTATAGTAACATCTCTTACAAATTTATAATTTGGTTTCTCATCATCTAATAAAGTTTTTTCTATATGATTATGATTATAGTCGTTTATTAAATTATCTATTACTATTACTCGTTCCATTTTTTTAATTTTGGATCATTAGGTACCCAACCAATTGGTGGATTCTGGTAATCCTCACCTCGCATTTTATTCCATATCATATCAAATATATCTTTTGATGTTAGTGGTGTCATATAACCACCATGATTTGTCTGTAAACGGCCTTCAAAATCTTCAGCCATCTTTTCTATTTCTTCTCTGTTGTATTGTATCTTACGTTGATAATCCCAATACTCTTTTAAATTTAGGTAATCTTTTTCTGTTATCATTTGCATATTAGAAAGCCCAAGTTATAAAACTATATCGTGTTCCTTCCGTTACCTCTTTTACTTTATGTGGATATAAGAATATTGACGGAAATATCAATATGTCTCCTTGTCGCAATTTAACTTCATGCTCATCATTAAATAAAAAATTGCCACCTTTGTAATCATCATTTAAAACTCCTAGTATACTTAATACAGGAATACCTTTTCTATCACCATCAAATATAGAATGTATATGGTCATAATGCGATCTCATCTTTGCATTTACATATCTGTTAAACCTTACAGGACTATATCTAGTTACCAAATATTTAGTCTTTTCGGCATCAAAAAATTTATCTTTTGTATAATCGTTAATAGCTTTTAGTATATATGGGTGCAATTTCTCTTGTAAGACTTCATCTGACATATACACATCTAATTCTTTTTCTTGTTCACTTTGATAACTGTTATTTACATTTTCATGCCATTCATGTTTCTTCCAATCTCTTTGTGTTATAGAGTTTACAATGTATTGGCAATCTTCTTTTGGTAAATAGTTACCTGTAAATATAAAGTCTTCTAAGTTCTTCATCTTATAATATCTATATTACTATCTTTTGACCATAATTCTAGTTCTGTTCTTAAACGACCATCAGCTTTTAAATTATTAAATCTTTTTGTTGCAAGTTTTTTCCACCACAAAATAGTATTTTCTAAACTATATCTATCATAATTTTCTGCCTTTTTAATTGTATCTGTTTTACCATTTACAATATCAACAAAGTTTTCTACACCATAATTAGAAACATAAAATCTTTTTCTTTCTGTTAGTTTTAAAGCATTTGCAATTGTAGATTTAAACTTTGCTAAATCATCACCGTTTAAACTTCTTTTTAATAAACCTATAACAGCAGTAGTCATTTTAAGTTTACGACTTGACGCACCAGCTGGTACTAAATGACCTACTCGTTCTTCAACATAATTATTTAAATCTCTATAAGGTTGACCGTGCATTAAAGGAATAAATTTACTATCTGTTACACCTTTAAATCTTAAATAAGGTTTCATACCATCATATTGACTTGATGATTTACTACTACCATATAAACTTGTTGTTTCAAACATTACTAAGTTCATATTGTATTTTTTATCTAGTATATCTTTTACTTTATGTGAACAACAAATAGCTGCCAATAGTTTACCACCCAAATAATTAAAACCAAATGGTTGTGTTGGTACAATTGTAAAACCCATAATAGCATTTTTGTTAAACTGTTTTAAATTTGGAACTTGACCTAATACTTGATTTCTTGGAGCTGAGTTAATCACAGGAGAACCAAAACGAATGAAACCCATAATCTTATCTGTGTTTTTTTCTTTGACTAATAACTTTAATTCTTTACCTGGAATACTTGGCATATTAGTATGACTTGATGTCATATTTAATAATGTAACATAACTTGTATTATCAGTAGGTTCATATACTTCAAAGTCCATATCTTCAGGTGACATGGTAAAATCAGTAAATAAATCATCTTCAGGTCCCATGCCTGGTAGTGAAGCTGATACACTATCTTCCAACTGTGCCAACTTTTGATCTTTCATGTATTGATCTATTCTTTCAAACTGACCAAAATAGTCATTGAAAATCTTAGCACAATATAAAGCGTCTGCTGGTTCTAATTTACTTAGGGTCTTCGTCATTCCACATCCATAATAATAATGCTGGTATTATAACACACAGTAGTGAGAAAGTCAATGCTAGATATAGGCTCATACTTCATTTCCCCAATAGTCCCAACCATTTCTCGTCTTTTTTCGTGCAAATAATTCGATATAAGGGCCTGCGACAAGTTGTTCTATCTGTTCGTGTAATAATGGTTTTTCACTATGTCTTTTTCTTTGTTCAACTACCAACTGAGGAATAGATTTTGATATTCTTTTCGGTTTACCTTTTGTAGCTAATAAACACATTTCAGGATTACCTCTTGTCCAATATCCTAGACCAGTAAAAAAACCTAGTTTATTCTTATTTGTTTTTGCCCATGTAAATCCAACTGTTTTATATTTGAAGCCCCAGGCCTTAATTACTTCTAAGGCCTGATCTAACATTGGGTCACATACCCACATTAAAAGGACTGCATTGTCCTCAGCAATTCGGTCAACAGGTAACCGAATAATGTCAGCAAGAGGCATACAAGGATAGTGTCTTTCAGGACTTTTATCCTTTCCTTTATCTGACCTAGTTTTAAACGTCCAAGGCGGATCTGCATATATTACTCCATATTTTTTATTTGTGTTAAACATTTTGTAGGTTTTGAATATAACTATCGCTCTTATTGTCGCCAATCTCACCTACTGGTAACAAATTAAAAGCTATAGAATATCTTGTCATGTTGCTTTCGTTTGTTTCTATTTTATGGTATACTTCACTAGGGAAGAATATTATTGTATCTGTTTCAGGCACTATTGTCCATGATTCAGAATTGTTTTGGTTATAATCAATTACGTTTAATTGAAATCTTTGTACATCATAATTTTCAAATGTAATACCACCTGATTTTTGTGGTACATCTATATAATAAACACCAGACCACATACAATTATTATGATTATGAAAATTACTAGATTGTCCTGGTTCACTCTTTGCAATCCATGATCTAACAATCTCAAATTTATTTTTATATCTCATCACTTGGTTTTTAAATGTATAAAATTCTTGTACTATCTTATTTTTTAAATGTAGTAAAGTAGGATATTCTAATAATTCTTTTTCATGTGAGATATGTGATATATCTCTTGTTTCTCCACCAGAATATGTGTAATCTAAGTTTTCTAAAAGCTGTTTATAGATACCTCTATCTCTATCAGAAATACCTAACTTAGTTTCATGTATTGTTTTACCAAATATTATCATTCAAAAAATGCTTCTAAACTTGCTTTTGGTTCATGTTCCCAACCAATAGCATTTAATATAAATCGCATAGGGTCAAGGAATGTTTTTTCAAATTGTGTTTCATAATCTACATACTGTTTTAATTTAAATTCAGTTGGTAATGTACTAATGTAACTAATAACATCAAACTTAAATGGGTTTGCTTCTTTTAGTTTTAGAAATTTAATCTTATCACCTTCTTGTATGTAAGGATATTTTGCACCTAATTTAAATTGTTTTAATTGATGATTATATATCAAAGCACCTTTAACATGTATTGGTGTACCTTTAATAAAGATATTACTTGATGACATATACTTTTTAATATTGTTGCAACTTCTAGGAAAGGCAATAGCTTCTGGTGGTAACTCGATAAATTCTTTTCTAAAGTCTGCAATAAATTTATGTAGATCACCCTCTGATTTACCCATAATAATTTTAATTGCCTCTTTAATTTTACCACGACAAACTTGTGGTGTGCTAGACTTGACAGCTTCGATACCCATTAATTTTAATTTAGGGTCTGCAAGTCTGACGCCTTCTTCGTCTAGCACGTTGAGCATATAGCGTTTCTTAGCAACCCATATACCCTTATTCGCTATAACTTCTCGTTTCATTACCATACAATTTTTAAATGCATTTGTATAAGAAGCTAATTCATTAAAACATTTTTCAATATAAGGTTCGATTTTGTTGTCACATACCTTACCAATAAAATCTGCAATTTGTTGGTCGTCTTTTCCTTCACAAGTTTTTTCTACTAACTTATCAAGTGTAACATAGATACTATCAGTATCAGACGCAACAATATAATCTATTTCACCATGTGTTTGTAATATTTGATTTAGATATTCATTTACTTTCTTTTCAATATATCTTATAATAAACTGGCCAGCAGTTGTAATACCACTTGCTTGTCTTACATCATAGTATCTAAAGTATTGATTACCTACTGCACCATAAGCTGAGTTCAATGCAATCTTTCTTGCCCATTGAATATTATGACACCTTGCAATCTCTCTTACAAGTTTAGGATCTTTTGTTTTTTCATATTCTTTCTTTGCCTTTAACATACGTTTCTTATAAATGACACGTTCATTGTACATTTGTTCCATCATTTCAGGTAAGAAACCTTGACTATCGTTTTTAAATTTTGCACCGTTTGGTGTTAGACACGCACCCTCTGTTTGAAGATAATTAAGTGGTACTTTCATATCAATCATTTTATTAACATTAACACCATGTGATGATTCACCTAGTATTTTTTCAGGCGAAATATTATATTGAATAATGATATGTGGATATAGTGAGTTAATATCAAAAGAAGTTACCCATTTGTGTTGACCAACTTTAGGTTCTTTTACATATGCACCTTCGTATTTTGTTTCTTTACTATGTTCTTCCCTTGGTGGCACACATATATTTTTCTTCATTAAATGATTTGCAATCAATGTATCCCATACTCTAACTTGTGAGAATATATCATCATAGTTAACTTTACTTTCATAAGCTACAGTTAATGATAAGTCAATAAGTCCAAGTTTATCTTCTAATGCGTCAACAATTTCAACGTCTTGTATATTATAATCTACGAATGATTGAAAGTCTTTTGTATACCAATCTTTAAATGTATCATAACCTGCGTCATCTTTACCACGACCAAGTTCTAGTTCACCAATAAAATCTAGTTTATAACTTTCTTGTCTTTGTGGTATAAACCATTTGTATAAATCCAAGTAGTCTAAGTTAACAATGCCATATAGTTGGTAAACAGTTTGAGGTCTACCTCTAACATGTATTTCTTCTCGTTTGATTAGATTCCAAGGCGACATTCTGTTTGCCACTTTATCGCCAGCTAATAGTCTAATTCTATTCATCAAATAAGGCAAGTCAAAAAATTTAGTATTCCAACCTGTGATAATATCTGGATATTGTTTAATCCAGAATTTCATAAATTCAAATAATAATTGTTTTTCGTTTTTACATTTTATGTAAGTTACATCTGGTCTATCAGTTTTGAAATCACCTACACCCCATGTTATAATCTGTTTGTTAGATTGATTTTTTACTGTGATACAAAGTAACTGTTCAACAGGATTTTCTACATCAGGAAAACCACCTTCACAAGTTGTTTCAATATCTAATGTAAATATTTTAATTTGATCTTTATCCCATTTGATATCTTCAGGATATTCTGAACCGATATACTGATAGTGATATCTTTCTAAACCAAATATAGGGGAGTTTTCTGTAGCTGTATCTCTTTTAAATCTTCTAGCGTCTTTGATTGTTCTAAATTCTATAGGTTTTAGAAACTGACCTTGTAAAGTTTTATATTGTGAATGCTCTTGTGTTAATGCATAGAGAGTAGGACCAAAATCAATTTTATCTTTGTATTCTTTACCATTGAGAATACCACGTATTAATAATTTACCATTATGTTCAATTACATTTTTATAAAAGTTCACTTGACCTCAATTCTACTGCCATACCATCTAGCTCTTTTGTTAATTTCACTTGACAACCCAATCTACTTCTTCCATCAATAAAGTCTTTTTCATATTCTAACAAATCAATTTCAGGACTATTATAATCTATTTGTCCTAATTTGTCAACCCATTCACCTGTCAAATAAACATGACAAGTAGCACAGGCACACGCACCACCACAAGTAGCAGGTATCTCTTCAATAGGCACATGACTATGAAACTTCGCAGCTTCCATAATAGTTGTGCCTTCAGGTACCTCTACTCGTATTTTGGAGCCATTTCTAACAAAGTAAATTGTTACCATTAAACTTTTGGTACAAGGTTCTCTGTTATCAAATCTGACTTTGGTGTAATGATGTTACTAGTGTTTGCCGAATACGAACCTAATATTTCATCTTTTGGTTTTACACTAGTGACTACTTTGTCCTGTGATATTGTGATTTTTTCTTCACTCGTATAGGGCATATACGGCGTCATCATCAAACTTACAGGTTGTCCTGGTGCTTTTTGTGTGGGGATAATAACACATGGTTTATGTAACACATAATTACCCATTGTGTCTTTTTCTACTTTAGATATTACATCTTCACCGGTCGTTAATCTTAATATTTTTGTTTCCATAATTTACCTTTCACTATAATATAACACAAAATTGACAATTAGTCAATGCTGTATTTGGTTGTAATAACATATTTTCTTTGAGGATTGACCATAACGTTCAATCTATTCATAAATGCACGGTCCATAAGAATTAAAGTTCTCTCATCTCTATCGTCCAATGTGAATTCCACGTCATTATAGACGCCTCCAGCGAACTCTACGTCTAGCTTCACAACGTATCTGGTCTCGTCATAATCACGTAATCCGCCTACGGAAATCTCTTCCTTACGTACAATTTTAGAGGTTATAGTCTTATCTAACAAAGTCCATGTTATTTCATTTCCATTAATTTTATACTTGTCTGCATGTATAACTGGCATTCCAGAGTTACCAGTATCAAACTTAGCGACAATTTCTCCAAATGGTTTAATGGTGACCACTTCTTTATACCCACATTCAGTAGGTACGGAAAATCTGTTTTCTTTATTTGCAAAATGTTGTATAACTTCTTTTGCAATATTCATTTTAGTAGCGTCTTCAATACCCTCAGTTCCAGGCGAACTATTAACCTCTAACATAAATGGTGGTTCTTTTGTTCTATTCTTACTTGGTATGAAATCTACTGCCGTCCAAAAACCACCTACTGCTTTTGCGGCTTTTAAACTTTCTTCTATTTCTAATTCTGTTAATTGTATTTTTTCTGGTTGTGAACCTTGCGATACGTTTGATCTAAAATCACCTTCAATAACTGGTCGTTTCATAGCTGCTAATACTTTACCACCTAATACTAAAACTCTCACATCATAATCTGTTTTGATATATTCTTGTATTAATAAATCTGCGTCTTCATCTTGTTTATGTATTAACTGTACAATAGAATCTAAACCTTTAGGACTATCAACAAATAAAACACCAACACCTTTACTACCTCGTAAAGTTTTTAAAATTAAAGGAAACTTAATATCTGATTCATCAACAATTTCATTTACTTTTTCTGAATCGTTTATTAAAACTGTTTTTGGTTGTGTAAGACCATAATCTGCAAGTCTAAGTGCCGTTCTATACTTATCAGCACACATGTTAATTGTTGTTCTAGGATTTATAACTGTGATATTAGCTCGTTCCAAAATGGAAACAAAATCCATCCAACTATCTTTACGTGTAATACTACCACGAATAATAGCAACAGTATTACTGTCAATGTCAAAACCTTTTTTATCATCTTTGTTATGAAATTTTCTTTGTCCGTTATCAAATGTAGAATAACCACCAGTAAGTTTAAATAGATAATGTTTAAAACCTAATTTATCGCACTCTTCTTTTAGTCTATCAGCTGTATGAAATGTTTTTGCCTGTTCTGGTTCGTCTGTAATAATTAACAAACGTAAAAAAGGTTTATCACCTTTTGCTTCATTTATAAAATCTGTAAACTTTGGTACTTGCATTATTCATTAACTGTAGTAGATTTATCTTCTTCAACAACCTTTTTACCAATGTTATATTTGGCTGTCAAGTTCCACTCTTTCTTTTCTTTAAATGGTAATACTTTTATTTGACTTAGTGGTGCTTTGTTTTCTGCTTCAGTAGGTTTTACAATTTCAATTAAACCCCAATCAGATAATAAAATAGCAATTGTGTTTCTTCTTTGTATATCGTTTTCTACTAATGTTGCTTTTTTACCGTCTAATGCAAAAAGTTCTTTAAAATGTACTATGAAATATTTACCTTGTTTGTGTAAAATATGACATGATTGATAAAGTGTTTTATCTTTTCTACTTGCTACACCAATTCTAGTTAGTGTTTCTCTAATTTTTAAAAAATCATCTGGTTGTTTGATAGTCACCTCTAACATACTATCTACTGACCATGCTATCTCGTCACTCATTTTTTCTTTCTCCCGCCTTTATTTAAAGACTCTTTTATATGTTCAATTTGTTTATCTGTTAGTATATCCAGAGCTTGTTTTGCCTTAACATTACTGTATCCATAATACTCTTTCACATACTCCATATCTCTCAACTTGGCTTGTGATAACCACTTACCACCAAATCGCTTCTTTTTTCTAATACTATTTATGTAAAAGTGAAACTGTAATTTCTTATCTAAGAAGTGGTAACCGTTCATTTCATTGGCAGCTGCCAAGGTATCATAATGCATAGATAAACATTTGTTAATTATAAAAGGCGGATACTTTTTAGTCCACGTTTTATCTTCCGTATCTAGTAAATTCTCTTTACTAAAATTAATTGCATTTAAATAATCTTTCAATTCGTACATAATAACCTCAAATAAATTTAGGACCCTCTAAAAAGAAAGCCAAACTTTTTCTAATACCAGATGTTACCGGTTTTACTCTGTGTAATATATAGGATTTAAATAGGATGATATCTCCTGGTTCAGAAAATTCTTTAATGTGCATAATCTCACCTGTGTTTAACTCAAAATCACCACCCTCGTAAGCACTATCTGATAGATTTACCAAAGCAGTTAATTTTAAATCATACTTGTCCTCAGACGTAGCTGTATCTACATGCCAATCGTATTTGTGATTGTCATTGCCTGAGTACACATTGTAATTGATTGTCTTATATAAGTTTATTTGGTGTAGATTATAACCAAAGTGTTTGTTATTTACATCTAATAATATATGTTCAACATCTTCCATAACTGATCTTAAATTTGACCATTGTATTATCTTATTATGACTATGTTTGCCTGTAGCTCCCATGTCTTTTGGTTCTTCAAAACCTGTATTACAAATCTTGTTAATCTCACTTATTCTTTCTTTGTTAAGAAAGTTTTTTATATAATAATAATCCATTATCTATTTCTTAAATCGTTTTCTTCCCATATAGTGGTCACCTGGTTCATAGTCCCAACGTTTTCCATGATGTCCTCTTATATCGGCATAAAACATTCTTAAACGAACAATCAAAGTTCGCAAGAGCGTTCTTCTTGCCATCTTATCTCCCTTTATAACTATTTAAATTTACAACTTGCCATAATTTCTGTCAAGCAAGCAACCATATTTATCTCTTGGTCAGCTACAAATGCGGATTTATATTGATATCCGGCAATAATTAATATGGCTTGTGGTATTGATTTTGAATCTAAATTGTCATAGAGAAAGTCGTAAACACCTCTGAATAAACTAGATGGTTCTTTGTCCAAGTTATCAACGACCCATTTTCTCATATCGTTGAATTTCTTATCTTTTAATGCCTTTATTAGACCTTTGTAATTAGCTTCTGTTAGATTAAATAAGATACCACTATCTATTTTACCTCTTACAGAATACCTTTGAAGTTCATTTATAGTTCTTCTAAAGTCTGGATAATGTTTTTGGATAAGTTCAGCAAGAACTTTTTTGTCAAATTCTATCTTTTCAATAGTTAGAATATCTGACAATCTAGTCAATAACTGTGTGGCGGTTTTTACCTTTTGACCGTTCTTAATTGCAAAATCGATTACGGTGCACCTACTGTGAAGTGGATCAATAATCTTATTCTTAAAATTACAAGTAAGAATAAATCTACAATTCTTGTAAAAGGTTTCAATAAAGTTTCTTAAAGCAGGTTGTACAGACTCAGCATTCATATAATCTGCCTCGTCTAATATAACTACTTTATGACTTTTTTGTTCGGTAAGGGAAACGGTACTAGCAAAGCTTTTGATTTGATTTCTTAATGTATCAATGTGTCTTCCTTCATCTGAACCATTGACAACGATATAATCTAAACCAAGTTCTTCACATAGAGCTTTTGCTACAGTAGTTTTACCTGTACCTGCACTACCTGATAATATTAGATTAGGTAGTTCTCCTTGTTTTACAAAGTTACTAAATGTTTTCTTTGTTTCTTCTGGTAAAATACATTCTTCAATCTTCTTTGGTCGGTATTTTTCGACCCATAAATAATCTGACATAATATAAACTCCACTTTATTCATTTTCATATTTCACGGTGATTTCATAACCACCTTTTCTATCTGTCCACCAATCATCATTTCTATCATAATCACATTCACCTATAAACTCCCAAAACTTATCGCTTTCTTCGTCTGTAGGTTCATCACCATGAGCTTCTAAATCACTTTTAAACTCCTGGTCTTGGTGTGAAATAATTTCTTTAAATCGTTGGACTGAACCAAACTCCTCTATAATTGCTTCATCATTTACATCATAGTTAAATTCTGAAGCAACGGAGTGCCATTCTGTTTTACAGAACTTCATTAAAACGAGCTATCAGGTTCTAATGCAATCCAGTATTTAACAGGTTTATTTCTGTTTATAAAATGTGATATATTTTTTACTGAAACAGCAACATCATAATCGTCTTCAATCATTTTAAAGTTTTCAGTTCTAAAATATGCTGTAAACGATTTATCTGTTTCGCCTACTTCAATTGAATACTCGTTAGATGTATTATTCTTTTTATCAGTTGCCACCATAGCAATAGTTTTACCATTACCTTTTACAGCAATATCTGGTAAGTTAAGAGTAGTAGCTGCCTTCATTAATTTATTCATCTGTTCTTTTTTAAATGTAAAAGACACATGCTTATCTGGCATTGTAATACTCTTTGTTGGTGAAACAATAACTGATTTATCAGCAAAGAAATATTTAATTGATTGTTTACTATTAGTATCTTTAATAGTTAAGTTTTGACCACCATTAAAATTTAATTCAGACTTATCAAATAAGTCAACTGATCTTAAAAATTCTGGTAAGTCGTAGATAGCAAACTCTGATTCAAACTTCTCTGTAATTTCAGCTTCTGCTAAAATATTCTTAGCAGTAGAAATAGTTTGAATAGTGTTTCCTGGTTTAACTAATATATTTTGATTTATATTAGAAAAGTTTTTTAATACATTTACTGTATCGCCACTTATGTTCATATTCACTCCTTCATTAATATAGTTGTAACATAATATTATACTTCATTAAAAATGTCAAGGCTGGAAGAACATGCCTACTGATATTCTATACCAAGGCATTTCCTCTATTATTGGCATTGCGTCATGCAAGTAGTTGGATCTAAACACTACAAAATCTCCAGGTTTAAATGGTATTGAATCACCTTCTACTTGAAGATGTCCACCCCAATTATCTTGCCATTCTGGTGTTAAGAATCCTATCATTGAATACATTTCTGGACTGCCGTCTTGGTGAAAATCAAATGCATTTCCCTTTTGTTGAGCATTCATTTGTATTCTATGAATTTTGTGTACAGGTAATTGAAAATTATATTTTTCTCTAAGCTTACGATTTACGTTGCCTGCTATACCTGAAAAGAAACCTGTTAAAAACGGATTAAAAGATTGTCCGTCTGCAAAAATTCTGTTTGAAGCATATGTATCAGAATAAGTTTTCTGACCTGCATATGAGCTTCCTAATGACCAACTTTGTGTCAATAACATATCGTAAATAGGAAGTAACTCCTGTTTAGATATAATGTTTTCGCAATAATATATGTCTGTCATTTTATTTTGGAGCGGATACTTGGTACTGCCCCAAGTTCCATGAGTTGGTAACCCATTGTAATACTTTTATACTATATCCGCTCATTGTTATTAATATAACACAAGGCGCCGTTATTGTCAATGCTGGAACGGCGCCTCATTATTATTTAATCCTGGTCTTCAATAAGGTCAATATCCTCATCATCTAAACCAGATAATTTCTTACTTTTACCGTTTAGTTTCATTACATCACGTAGTATAATATAAGTAACTGATTCTAACGGTTTGTTAGAAATTCTGTTTTCTGTCAAAGATTTCTGACTATTACCTTTTACAGTAGCATATGAAACAAGTTTGTTTTCGATATCTGCGTCTGTAAAATTAGTGGTATCAGATTTTCTCAATACAGCTCTTGTGTTTGCCAATGCAATTACAAGATATGCACCTACTGAAACATCTTTAGACCATGCCGTTTGTATAGCGTTAGAAGCAAAGATATAATCATCATCTGTAATTGTTTTCTTAATTGCTTCTTCATCTATAATTTCGTGGTAACCTAATGATTTCTCAACAAAGGCAAAACCACCCATGTTTTTACCACCTGGTTTTAGACCACAAACATTTATATTAGCCATGTGTAAAACACTTGCCATCTTTTTAGCCTGATCTTCACCTTTGGCGTATCTAGCGAAAAAGATTTCAGCTGCACCCATAACTTCATTCTTAGCATTTCTGGCTAAAAACAATTCTGCCTCATAACGTCTTGCTTTCTTTGAATCAAATTCATTTGCATGGTTATAAGTAGAAGCGGCTATCTCTGTCATTTTACAAAGTAGTGCCATAATAGAACGTCTAAATCCGTCCCAAACAAATTTCTTACCGTTTGATCGGACAGCAACGTCTATATGACCTGCTTTTTCTTTAGAGAAACCTTTACTTGTTTTTAGATTTCTAAGTAGATTTTTTAGTTTAAGTTTTCTTTGATAGTTTAGATCAACGTATAGTTCATCTAATTTGACGACACTTTCACCTTTTCCAAAAGTTGCCTCTACAAAAGATTTTAGAGTTTCATCTTTAAAAGTTTCACACTTTAGAATGATAGCTACAATGTCTATTAATTTATGTTCGCCTAAAGGTAAATTCTTTAGAGCGGTGTTGACTTCATCAAAAGTCATTTTGCCTGATATGGCCATGTTTTATCCTTTCGTAACTTGATGTTACATTTGTTAAGTACAAGATTTAATATCCTGATTTCACTTATTATTATATTATATATCCAACAAATTGTCAATGCTGGAATAAAATGGGGGCCGAAGCCCCCAAATTTTTATTTAATAGAGATAGTTCTTGCCTTTTTATGGTCTGGAATAATTCTCTCTAATGAGATTGTTAACAAACCATCTTTTAGTTCAGCAGATTTTATCTCTACATCATCAGCAATCGTAAAAGCTTTTGAGAACATTCTTTTGGCAATACCTTTATGAAGTACACCATCATTATCCTCAACCTCTTTTGTTTGCTTGTCTTTTATAGACTTGACAGTTAACATATTATTTTCATATGTAACCTCAATGTCTTTTTTACCATAACCAGCTAACGCCACCTCAATGTGATATTTGTTTTCACTATCTTTTACAATATTGTATGGTGGATAGTTTGGTGGCCTTACTTCAAGTAGGTCATCATCAAACATTCTACCGAAATGGTCGAATACATCATCAAATCCTACTGAATAGGGTCGTAGTTGGTTAAAAATTGAAATTGCTCTATTAGTCATTTTATCTCCTTTGTAAGCAAGTTAATGTTAATGAGCCCTTTATGGCGCTCACTACTATTTATATAATTACGATTTTTTCGGTTTCAAGCCTTAAAAAATCTAAAAGAGGCAGGCTACTTTAGTTTTTTACTGAAACCAGGCGCAACTGCCAAAAACATAGTCGGTTTTAAACTCTCGCCAAACTCCGACAAAACTTTGGTGGTTTTATTTACGAAGATCCACCAACTCCACGACACCGACAACCTAAGAATTATGTCGGTCACCTATAAGACGATAGGACTTACGGACTGCCTATCTTAAATATATATCCACTTATAGGTAAACTGAAACTCTATAAAACTTCTCTTTCGTGTTTTTTACGCTTTTTCAACCAGTTTTTAATCATTTGTTTTTTCTTCTCACGTTTAACAGCTGATGGTTTCTGGTAATACTGTCTTTCTTTTAATTCCCTTACAACACCTTCTTTTTGTACTTTTTTCTTTAGTACACGCATTGCTTGTTCTAAGTTACCATTTCTTACTTGTACAGTAATTGACATATGTTATCGACCTCCTTTCCTAACAGTAGTCCATTTAATGGTGGAGGGCACTACCCCTCCACCTAGGACTACACTATGTTTGATAGATTTAGATTGCGTCAGCATCCGACTCACTATCATTGTCATTCATTTGAGATTCGACCTCTGAATTTCTTTGCTGTTCAGTAATCTGTTCAGCAGAGGCACCAGCGTCAACCTTAGAGTATAACTCTATAAATGAATTTTTTGTGTCATCATCAAATCTGTTTGTACAGACTTCAATTGCTTTCATCTTTTTACCAAAGATAGAATAAGCTTGAATGATGTGGACTAATCTTCTAGTTGATATAATCTCATCAACACCACCGTCAAAGTAGGTTTTTCTGATTACATCAGCCCATGTTAC
>Ga0181422_1000045_pt1 | contig 34226 bp, 18 predicted proteins | sample 45SPOviralmetaG_FD_130147 | JGI IMG/M metagenome (GOLD analysis project Ga0181422, IMG submission 130147) | Marine viral communities from the oligotrophic San Pedro Time Series (SPOT) site, San Pedro Channel, CA, USA - 45 SPOT_SRF_2013-07-18 | ecosystem: Environmental > Aquatic > Marine > Strait...
ATCTATCTGTAGCTGTTCCTCCTGACCAAGTTCTTTTTAAATTTAAAAGGTTTAAGTCGGTAGTGCCATTATCATTAGCATTTATCTCTAATTTAGTGCTGGGAGCAGTAGTGCCGATACCTAGGTTGCCGTTTCGGTCAAGCCGCATTCTTTCAGTCGCAGAGTTTGCGCCTCCAGAATCAGTGTAGAAAGCAAGGAAGCCGTCAGCAGTATTTCCTACTGTATCCGTTCCGCCTTTTATAGCAGCACGTACTGTTCGAGGGTATCCATTTGTATCTTGATAATGGTCAGAAAAAGTTAATATTGCACCTTTTTCATCTGTGTTTGCTTGAAGCGGGTTATAAATATCTAAAGCTGAATGACTTAAAGAAATATTACCAGAAGTATGGCCCCCATTGTAAGCTACTTGAAGTTTAGCGTCTGGAGAAGCAGTGCCGATACCCACATTGCCGCTCGAGTCGATGCGCATACGTTCTGCTGACACTGTCTGGTTATACGCCGCAGTACCTAAAACAATCTCCTGACCTTCTATTTGTATAGCTCTAAGGTTGTTAGCAGTTGATTCTATACTACGTAATGAAGTACGGCTGTCGCCCTCTGTGTCAAAGTCTACAACTAAGTTACGAGTCGAACTAAGCGCTACTTGTAGAGGCCCTTGTGGACTGCTAGTGCCGATACCAACTTTACCTGCGTGGTTTACATAAAAATCGTTGCTTGCAGAAGCAGACCCGCTGATTAGAACTCCTCCATCAGGATCTGTATTGTATAGCTCTAAGTTTCCATTCCTATTGTATTCTATAATTCCTTGCTCACTACCAGATTTTTCAAACATTAACTTAATGGGGCTCGCCGAAGAGCCTGTAGAAGTTAATTTAAGAAAATCAGTAGCAGAGGCAGAGGATATTTCTAATAACGAATCTGGAGAAGTAGTGCCGATACCCACTTTACCACTAGCATCGATACGCATGCGTTCTGCTTTATTATTAGACGCAACATTTGTTAAAAAGCGAACATCTCTAGCAACAGAGGGGGTTCCAGTAAATCCACCAACATCTAAGCTTACTACTGAATTTGCAGTACTAGATGTTATTTCTGCACGAGAGGCTCCATCACCGTCAAATGTTGTAGTACCTGTAACGTGTAGTTTTGTTCCGGGAGAAGTAGTTCCGATACCTACATTACCTGTGGCATCAATATGCATTCGAGTACTGCCGTTTGTTCGTATGTTTAGATTATGGCTTCCAATAGTACCGAAATATCCTTCTGTACTGAAGTATATTTCATTAGAATCCATAGAAAGAGTACTACCTACTTGTAGCCACCCATTCCCCATGTTTGAACCAGCAATTGTACGGTTAGAGGGGTCGAAGATTTTTAGAGGATGACTCAAGCTCATTCGTCTCTCTGAGCCAGAATAGTTAAATGTTACATCTGTATTAGAACCACAGTCAATTGTAAGACCGGCTCCATTGGCAGCCGCATCATTTGTTGAGCCGCTCGCAAGAGTAATATTCTTATCGTCTACAGTAAGAGTAGTAGAGTTGATTGTAGTAGTTGTGCCGTCAACTTGCAGATTACCCGCGATTACTACAGTTCCGGTGTCGTCGCCGTGTGCTGCTGGATCGATTGTAAATGTACTCGGGCCCCGTAGATATCCAGTAGTTGTAATGTTACCAGTAGAAAGCGACGAAAGTGTAACAGGGCCTTCTATAGACCATTCTTCACTCGAATAATCAAAACTAAGTTCGCGACCAAAGTTACCAGATCCGTCCACAGTTGGATACATATACCAGCGAGTTTCATCCGCAGTCCACGAGAAAGCCATTTCATTACGGCTTGTGTGACCAGACATGACATCGGGCGCTATGTGTCTAAAGCCTTGCTGGTTTTGACTACTTGTGAATACACCACTGCTCGTAACATTACTTGCTATTGAGATAGAGCCCTGAAAGTTTACGTCTTGGTTTGTGCCTAAGTAGAAGTTTGAGTTTGCAACGCTTGTTGAACGTCCGTTTGTTCCAAATACTAAATATCCACCAGACTGATCCGCAAAAATATAGTTTGCGTTGGGACGTTTAAAGAACATATTTCCGGAGCTGGAGCTACCGATATTTATTGCGCCGCTTAAGTAAGCAGTTCCAGTAGTGCTTATAGCACCCGTTGCTGTAATGCTTGTAACATTTGTAATTGCTCGACTAGAGGTTATAAATTGAGTGCCGCCTACGTAGAATCCATCCGGAGCATCGAGGGCGTTGTTAGTTGTACCTCCTTTGCCACTAATTACAAGACGGTCTCCGTTGTTATCGATCGCGGTAAGATTTGCTTTATTAGTTCCTGAGTCTTCGTGAATATAAATAGCGCCTCCGAAACGAGCAAAATCATCCGCAACAAGAGCGGCCCCTGTTCCTACAAAACAGCTACCAATAATTAACTGTTTGCCGTTTGATCGTAAAGCACTTGTAAAGTCTGTAACGCCAATTCCAAGCTGTCCGCCAGAGTGAATTCGTACTCTTTCAGATCCTCCAGCCTGTACATAGAAAGCGTCTCCTTTAGAACCAATTGCAACTTTATAGTCTGCAGTAGTATTTGGATCTTGGAACTCCATAGAGCCATGGCTAGTTCCGGAACCCCCTATAATTCTTACAGGTAAGTTATCTCCAGAACCTCCTTGTATAGTTAATTTTCTACCGGGAGAAGTAGTGCCGATACCGACGTTACCTGATGTGTCTATTTTAAATCTTTCAGTAGTATCTGTTTGGTCGTAAATAGACAACGCACCGCCATCATTAATTAGTCTAAACTCTCCTTCACTATTTTTTAAGTCAAGTGAAGACTGTACACCATCAGTTGCTTCTACCTTAACCGCAACAGTTGCGCCGGATCCTGATACGTGAAGCTTTCTACCTGGAGAAGTAGTGCCAATACCTAAGCTACCACTAGCATCAATAGTTAAGTTTGTGCTGCTTAAAGAATTTGCAGCACCTAAACTCATCTTAGAGCCTTCAGCAATTACAAAAACCTCGGTATCATCATCACTAATTTGAATTCGTGCTCTATCGTCTCCTGAAGTAAATCTTGCGACTGTATCCGCACCCGCATTATAAACATCTAAAGGGTACACAGGGCTGCTACCGCCTTCGGCGCTGCCTATACCTACATATGCGTTATTTCCTCGAATGTTAATAGCATTTGTTTGCGTGCCTCCAACATTGACTTGGAATCTCATGTACGTATCTTGAAGAAGATTTCTTATACGTGCTTGTCCACTGCTTTGATTAAATTCAATATCGCCGCCTTCGACCTGAAAATCGCCTGTTACTCGAGCGGCTCCTACTACGTGAAGGGGTTTTGAGGGAGATGTAGTGCCAATACCAACGTTGCCAGAACTGTTAATAGCTATTCGTGCAGCTGCAGCATCTTCATCGTAGATTCTAAATAAACCACTACCACCTATAATAGAAAAATCATTTTCACTATCGCTATCTTTGAATCTTATTACAGGGTAAGTAGAGTTTAGTTCTATATCCCCTCTCACATCTAATTTTGCTAGGGGAGAATCAGTACCGATACCAACTTTACCGTCTGCTGTAACACGAAGAAAGTCGCTACTCGCTGTACCATTCCACGCTCCAATGGTAAAGAAACCATTGGAAGTGCCGTTTTGAGTATTGATTCGAGTGCCCCCGCCAGATTGCTCAAAGTAGGTATATTGATTTGTTCCATCTACATCTTTCAGAGTAATTCTAGCTAAAGAACTACTATCGCCCACAACTTGTATTTTTGCAAGATTATCAATCGAAGAAGTAGTATTTACAAGAAGGCGACCGCCTGCGTCTATGCGCATATGTTCAGCATTTTGAGTGTAAAACTGCAATGTAGTGCCTGAAGAGCTGCCGTCTATACCAGCTTTACGATTGTTGGAGCTACTATTTTCTCCTCGTATCCATACACCATATGCGGATTGTACGTGCTTTCCGTTAAATCGAATATCATTAATATCTATATCAATTATTTCATTCTGATCAGAGTCAACAATATTTCCGCTTAAGCTAATATCGCCTGTAATTTGAGCGCCTGTGGAGGTTGTGGCTAGTTTGGCGGCGTTGTTATAATAGATCGTAACTGCACCGTCGGCCTCAGCCTTTAGCATTTCTTCATTGGTAGCCGTCTGAATCCGCAAAGCGTCAGAAGCTCTGACATACAAACTACCCGTTCCGGTATCAGTTATGAAGCTGTTGTTACCATTATGATAAATTTCTAAATCACCACCGGTGCCAAAAATCGCCTTGTCGTTGTCACCGAAGTTAATATCAGCAGAGGTAGTCATACCGTCTGTGGTAATAACGCCTGTAACGTCGATACCTGCGGAGGTTGTAGCTAGTTTGGCGGCGTTGTTATGATAGATCGTAACTGCACCGTCCTCTATACCTTCTAAAAATCTTTCATTGGTTGTCTTTGAGCGCAAGGATAAATTTGTAGCGCGAATTCGCAAGTCACCCGTGCCGCCTTCGTCAATATAGCTATTAGACCCATCATGATAAATTTGAAGATCATTTCCGTCTCCAATTACGATGCGCACGTTATCCGCCAGATTTAAGTTTCCGGTGAAATCGAGTCCTGAACTAGAAGTTGCGTCTCCTCCAATCTCTACAATGGATTCTGTGCCACCCACACTTTTCTTGATGTACATTTTGCCATCATAAGTGTTAAGAGCTACCTCGCCAAGTGCAATTTGAGACGTGCTAGGGACAGCGTTCTGAGTTCCAGAACGCTTGAGTTTAATCGTTTGCGCCATGTGGCTCCTCCATAACTATGCGTATTTACGCGAGAGGTGAGTATTTTTTAGAATGTGCCGCCGTCGAGTGTATTAGACCACTGAGCTGCTCCGCTCGTATTCATAGAAAGAATATAATCATGAGCAGTAGCATTACCAGAAGGCTTAACAAGTCGTGTGTAGCCGCCATTTGTAGCTGCACCTATAAGTAAGTCACCGACTGCTGTTGCAGTAATGCCCTTGATTCGTGCCGTATCTGAACTAACTTCAAGAGTAATGTTATCATCATTAAAGTTAATAGTATTACCAGACTTGCTCAGAGCATCGCCTGCAATGATTTGACCCGCACCGTTAAACTGAGTAAAGGTAAGGTCAGTGGTGTCAAGAGTGATTGGATCGTTTGTTGTAAGTACAAAACCGTTGTCGCCGTTTACAGTACCTTCTTCAACAAAGCAGAACATACCTGAAGTAACTTCAGAAGAAGCATTCGCATCTGCAGAACGAACAGGAGAAGATCCTGCTAGATAAATACCGTTTTGGCTTGCGTCTGTTTGATTCTTAACAAGCACTCGGTCGCCGTCCGCAAGAGTAACTCCATCAATTGCGTCACCTACTCCTAGATCTGAAGCAATTGTAATTGCAGCAGTTGTAGCGACTCGTACTGAATCTTTAATATCAAGTGCTTGTTTTACAGCATCAACATATGCTTTTGTAGCGGCATCTTGTGCTTGAGTAGGATCTGTAACATTTGAGATACGAGAGTTGTTTACATTTATCTTACCGCTTCCATTTGGATCAAGTGAGATATCCCCATTTGTATCTGTGGAGCTGATTGTTCGTCCGTTGAAGTTAAGTTGGTCAACAGTAAGTTCTGTAAGTCCTGCAATAACAGTAGTAGTTTCACCAAGATTTAGGCTAGAACTACCAAGTGTGATTGCATTTGCACTAACTGCTCCAGAAGATACAGTGAAGTCGGTAGAGTCAAAACTTGCAACACCTCTGCTTGAAGAAGTTGCATTGGTTCCATCCAATACAAGTTTTCCACTAGAAATCTTTGATGCAATACCTATTCCGCCTTCTACAGTTAGACCTTCACCTGCTGCTTTATCGAGAGTATTACTATCGTCTGCTGTAAGAGTAATAGGTTTTGATTCTACAAATCCAGAAGTTACAGCAAAGTTTACGCTGTCAAAGCTCGCAATACCTTTGTTTGCTGCGCCTGAAGTGGTAGCAGCAGTTGCGTCTTCGCCTGAAATTGTAAGAGTAACATCTGTGCCAGACTTAGCAACCACAGTGTTAAGACCTTCTCCCCCAATAATTCGTAAGTCATCAGTAAGAAGAGCAACATCAGCAGTAGCCGAATCACTATCTACAGTAAGAGTTGCGGCAACGTCTTGGAAGGTTACAGTACCAGAACCATCTGTAACAAGTGCCTGACCACTTGTACCGGCAGACATAGGAAGCGTATAAGCACCGTTTATCTCTAGTTGACGACCAATTTTAATAAGTTCTGCTGAGTTTGTCGTGTCAAAAGTAATATAAGTGTGGTCAGCAGTAGCAAAAGTGCCTGCAGTTGCAGAGTTATCAAGAAGTTTAAATTCTGTCGCTTGATTGCTAAGGTCAATTGTACCTGTTTTTACAATTAAGTCTCCGGTAGGATCAAGAATTAATCCTCCCGATGTTGTATCAATTTGATTTGCAGCATTATTAATACGAATATTGCCAGTAAGTAGTTTATCAATCTTACTGTTCGCATCTACTACAATTGCGCTCGATGCGGTAAGAGTACCAGCGGTGTGATCGAGCATATCGACATAAACTTTACCACCAATTGCTACAACCGCACTGTCTGCGGGAGCACCAATAAATAGCTTATCACTATTATCCGAATACGCTAATTCACCGGCGGTAAGGCTGGACGGGACTGCAGTGGTTGTACTGCGTTTGATTTTGATTGTTTGAGCCATTTAAAACTCCGAATTAGCCTTAAAAGGCTCCTGCGTCTAGCGTATCTGAATCACCTGAAGCGTCACCTACTATTATAGGCACAAACTCAAAAACTCCTGAACTAGTTTCGCGGTATACTTTTATTTGATTGTCATCAGTATCATAAAAGAGATCTCCCTCTTCTAAATTTGCGGTATCTGATGTGGGGGCTGTGGTGCCCCGAAATTGTTGATCTGCGAGTTGCTGTATTGCATCTCGTACATTATTTGCTGTAACTGTGCCGTGAGCATCGAAAGTAACATCTACAGCGTCAACATATGCTGTAGGTAGTGCAAAGTTGTTTACGGTAAGAGTGGTAGAGTCGTCAGATAAAGTAACAGATATATCGTTGGCATTTGACACAGATAGCTGTGTTACCTCTTCAACTATTTGTACGGTAGTGGTATCTGACATTCCTTATCTCGTGACTTCTTGATTTAGAGTTACCTTTCCTTCAATAAGGCGTTTTACTATATTATCCCCGCTTGTAAAAATTTCTAAATCATAGAAATAAACTCCTGCTGTCATGCCAGAAGTTGTAGCTGGAGCTAATTCCATTTTTACTTTACCTTGTGTAGCAGGACTAAGTACTGTACAAGTAAAGGAAGCCGCAACACTCGTAGCTGTTTTAGTTGACCGCATTTGAGCCCTGGCAGAGTAGCCACTCAAGTCTTTGATAGACCCGGCCTCGTTGATTGTTATGTCAATCGCAAAAGTCGTTCCTTGGTCAATTGTCAGGTCATAGTTAGCTGCGGCCATTTATTTTTCTCCTATTGTGGAATTATAGCCCACAGGACATATTATGTCAAGATTTATTTTTTGGAGGTATTACGTACCGAGGTATCCAATTTTAACTCGATCATTTGTACCATCGCTAATTCGAATTACACCCTTGCCGCTTACTAATTCCATATGTATGCCTGCTCCGCTTTCTGTAGCGACCTGAAGTTGTTGAGCAGTAATAGAATTTGCCGCTATTTTATCCGCAGTAATAGCATTAGCTTGAATCATATCTGCTTGAATCAAGTTAGCTTGTACAATATCAGCAATAAGAGTTCCAGTTTGAGTAGTACCCGAAGCTACAGTTACAAGATCTACTTTATTTGCTTCTACTCCATTAGGTGCAAATGTTAAACTCGAAGCTTTAATCATTAACTCTTTGAAAGTAGAGTTACTTCGAGCGTAAGCATTCATCTTAACAATACTACTACTATTAGGATTAACTTCAAAACCCTGAGTACCATCCGTTACAGTAAAAGTATTTCCACTATAGTTTGTAGCACTTGATCCTACTTGTAGGCTATTTTGAAAATAGTTTTTTGTAGCACTAAAAGTTTTTGTGCCTGATATGGTTTGAGTAGTATCTAAAGTTACTCCGCCCCCACTTCCATTTGAAGCAGCAGTAACACGCCCTTTCGCATCTACTGTAATATTTGCGTTCGTATAGTTAGTTGCAGTAACTCCAGAATCTGCGAGACGAGCAGCATTTAAAGTACCCGCATTGATATTAGAAGCGCTTCTGTAATAACTGCCTTCTTGTCCATCAAGCTTGTCTGCATCTAGTCCTGAACCTGAGCCGTCTGAGCTAGAGCCCCAGGACTCTCTCCATCCAGTAAAAGTACCGTTCCACATCATACGATGGAAGCAGTGATCTGTTTGATGAGGAAAGTACTCTTGCAATACATAAGTAGATCCGGATCCGTCTGCATCTTGCCAGTTTGTTACACGCAATATACCCCAAGGATACGATCCAGTTGGCCCGTTTGAAACTATGTCGCCTGATTGGCTCCAGTTATTTACGTGATATGTGCCTGTAGTAGTATAGCTGTCAAAATCTTGACTTGAACTATCAATTGTACTTCTTCTGTACGAATCAAAAATATTATCAGAAAGTCTTGCTACTGGAATAGTGCCACTAGAAAGGTTACTTGCATTCAAATTAGAACTGCTTGTTAAGTATCCTGCAGAAGCATGATTACCCCAACCGTGTGCGGTTACTGCTTTTGCTCCGTCTGCTGCTACGTCTCTTCCATCGACTGTGCCAGTTACACTGATATTTCCAGATACTGACATACTGTATCCAATATTTACAGCAGTAACTGCATTGTTAGCAGTATTTGTTTGAATTGTAAGTGGGTATGTTCCCGTATTATTTAGACGAATACTATAGTTACCACCGTCGGCAACCATCCACCAGCTTGGAGTATTTGTAATACCGCTTTCGGTTAATCTATACCTTGGAGCCGCAGCGGTAAGATTCATGTCTGTTGAAAGACGTGCATTGTTAATAGTTCCAGAAGTAATTTTAGTACCGCTTAAAGAAGCAGTAGAATTTGTAATAAATCCTGAATTATTATTAAGGTCTGACGTATTTGAAGGAATTGATGTATTCCCAGCAAGGGCTGTTGTAGAAGTAGTGCCTAACTGAAGTAATGAAGTATTACCAGCAAGGGCTGTTGTAGAAGTAGTGCCTAGCTGTAGAGCATCAGTAATTCCGTATCCTGATATAGTGGTCGGTTTTCCAGTTAAAGAGCTAAATGCACCATCAAACAGAGCCGTATTGCCCGCTAGAGCTGTTGTAGCGGTAGTACCTAACTGCAGTAATGAAGGCTTATTTGTTAGTGAATTATAGTTACCATCAAAGAGAGCTGTATTCCCCGCAAGAGCTGTTGTAGCGGTAGTACCTAACTGAAGTAATGGAGTATTACCAGCAAGAGCCGTTGTGGAAGTGGTACCTAACTGCAGTAATGAAGTATTCCCAGCAAGAGCTGTTGTAGAAGTGGTACCTAACTGCAGTAATGAAGTATTACCAGCAAGAGCTGTTCCTGCAGTAGTGCCTAAAGTTAGGCCAATCTTTGTAATATCAGGCTGGCGAACATACAGTTCTTTATTGCCCATACCGCTCCAGTTAAGAATAACTAGAGATACATATCCATCTTGTGTAGCAGTATACTCTTTTTCAAAAGTAGTCCAAGCCGCAGGAGCTGCTCCGTTTTCGTACCAGTTAGAAACACCTGAATCGTCTTCTTGTACAAAAGGAGAACCGTTTGCAGAGCTGTTTGATACATGAGTTTTACCATCCGGCATGTTTCCATTGTGCTGATACAAGCGTAAGTATACTCCATCTGAATCAGCAGCACTTGCTTTAATTGTAACTGTGAATCGAATTGTTTCTCCGTTCTTAATTCGCACAGCACGAAAAGCAGCGCCTATATTTGTATCATAGTCTCCAGTAATCACTAAGCACTTTTCTGTTAGATCCCAGTAAACTGAATTTTCTGCTATAGTAGTGCTGCTTGCATCATAAGTAGGCTCCCACCCGAACCCTCTTGCGAGTGCTTGTAGCGTCCCGTCTGCAATATTTACTGTAGCAGCCCCAGAAGTTGCTCCTCCACTTAATCCTGTTCCCGCCGTAACGCTAGTAATATAACCAGCGCTTGCGTGATTACCCCAACCATGCGCAGTATTCCAATTAGTTGAGTTATTTGTAGTAACACTATAAGAACCTGAGCCGTTTGTAGTCATTAAGCCTGCAGATCCAAAGTCTGCATCTACAATAGCGGTTCCTAAAGACGTTAAGTACCCTTGAGTAGAGTGGTCTCCCCAGCCGTAAGCTGTGTTCCAATTAGTTGAGTTATCAGCAACAATACTGTAAGAGCCTGCAGAAGCACCTCTTTTCATCAAACCTGTAGAAGTAAAATCTCCATCTACAACTACATCCGCGTGAGAAGTCTGTGAGGTTAAGAAACGTCCGTCAATATCTACAGTTACGGTACCTCCATCAGCTTGATTAAGAGTTATAACTCCATCACCATTATTAAAAGAAGCGGATGTTATACTATTATTATAAGCAGTGTTCCAGTTACTAGAGTTGTTAGTAAAATCGCTAGTGTCGTATAGCTTTACCCAGGCAGTGTTTGCTGCATTTGAGCCGTACATACTTCGAACATATACATCACTAGTACTGTAGTCAATAAATAGCTGTGTAGTTCCATAACCACCTGAGTTAGCCCCCTTTTGAACTAGTAAAGATCCTGCTCTGTTATTAGGCCAATTATCCCCGTTTACTGCATCTGCGTTAGCTGTCTGATGATAAAACCCTGCATCACTTTGTTGAGCGTAGTTATCAAGATCAACAGCACCCAGCTCGGTTGCTGTCACAGGAGAATCGCTTGAAGGAACAGCCGTTAGATACCCTGCGCTTGCGTGGTTACCCCAGCCGTAAGCTGTGTTCCAATTAGTTGAGTTACCTCCTGTAGCTGTTATTGTGCTGGATGCTGTAATAGTTCCTGTAACATTAAAGTTTTTTAAACTTTTTACGATATTGGAATGACTTTCAAAAATATTTTCCGTTCCAATACGATGAACAATTTCTTGGGAGGAAGAACTGAGTGTTAAAGCGTCTCCGCTTGTAGCATTTTGAGTGTCTATTGAGTAAACAACAGCATCGTTACTGTCTTTGAAATAAATATGATGATCGTCATTGTCAGTAGTATCTTTTAGTTCAATTGTTGGGCTACCGTTGTGTATTTTAACAGGACTTGTAAAAGTTTTATTTCCTCCAACTGTTTGATTACCACTCGTACGAATGACAGAACTGTCTACGCTAAACTCACCCCCAGCACTTTTGTCAATACCTGAACCTCCAGACAAAGCTGCTATAACACGAGTATCTGTGTAATACATTGTGCCCGAAGTAGTAGTGGCGCTCGGGTCTTCTGCTAGGTCTGCTGTGCTTAATCCAGTTAAGTTATCTGCTCCCACATTAGTTAAATTAGAAGCATCCCCGTAAAAAGTACCATAAAACCCTGTTGCTTCTAAACGAGAGGTTCCTACTGACCAACCTGCTGCGGTATCCCCTGTAATACCTACTCCACTCTCTTTGTACTGGAATAGTACATTTGCTTGAGTTCCTCTCTCAACTTCAATTCCGGCACTTTCAGTAGGAGTAGTTCCAGTAAAGTTACTATTTAGTAAAATAATATTGTCTGCTATATTGACTGTTTCAGTATTTAAAGTAGTTGTTGTGCCGCTTACAGTAAGATTTCCTTCTACTACAACATTGTTTGAAAAAGTTTTATTTCCTCCAACTGTTTGAGCGCCAGTTGTACGAACTACAGTACTATCTACAGCAATGTCATTTGCATTTGCTGTAATACCATCTCCACCTACAACATTTAAAGTTTTACTAAATGCTCCTGAAGTCGCGGTACCGCCCCCTGTAAGACCATTTCCTGCTGTGACAGTTACTCCTGTAATATCTCCTACATTTGTAGTGTATCCCAGACCTATTACGAAGTCGCGTACATGATCCCCTGTAGGTATTGTAGTAGCGCCGTCACTAACAGCTCCAGTATTTACGTTTAAAGTAACTGAGCCCGAAGTGCCTCCTCCAGTAAGTCCAGTACCCGCACTTACATTTGTAATGTCTCCAGTATTTGTTGTATAACTATAAGATAAAATCTTATCTTCTACAGCGGCAGCGGTCATTAAATGAGCGTCGTCATTTTCAAAAGTTGCTCCACCAGTAAGCAATGAACCCGTAGCTATTTCTGAAGTAGTTAATCCGGATACATTCAAAGTAACAGAACCAGAAGTACCCCCTCCAGTAAGTCCAGTACCTGCACTTACATTTGTAATGTCTCCAGTATTTGTTGTATAGTTAAAACTTTCAATTCTGTCGTTAATAGCAGATGCCGACATTAAACGAGCATCGGAATCTTCAAAACTTTCTCCGGCAATAATTAAACTTCCTGCCGCTATTTCTGAAGTAGTTAAGCCAGAAACATTTAAAGTTACAGTTCCTGAAGTTCCTCCTCCAGTAAGACCGGTGCCGGCAGTAACTCCTAAAATGTCCCCTGTAGGTCCTGTTGCTACGGCAGTTACTCTACCATAAGCATCCAGAGTTATAGTATCAATTTTTGTACCATTGGCAGTAGAGCCATAAGTAGATGCTCCGGGTCCAGCAGTATTCAGTGCTAAGGTTACTCTATTATTTGCGTCATCATCTACTGCTGTTATTTCTGTGTGTAGATTGTGGTCAAATAATCCCCCGGCTACATCTCTAATTTCTTCGTAACTTCTTTGTGTGTTAGTGGCGGTAATTGTACCATCAGCATCAATAGTGATGTTTGTTCCTGCTGTAAGAGCAGCAACAACATTTACTGTATCAGTTACGTCTGCCAGGAGTTCAATACCATCGAGCTTTGTTTTATCTCCATTAGCAAAAGCACCTTCAGAAGGTTTTGGCTGAAGATTAGAAATAGTAACGCCCTTGACGCCCGCTAAATCTGTAAGCTCGTCGTCCATTAAGGCACCAGCAGTTCTAACATTTGCAGTGTCTGTTACATCGGCATTATTTTCTATAGTAGATAGTTTACTGTTTAGTGCTGCAACATCTGCGCCATCAACTGTTCCTAATAAAGTCAAGTTACCTGAATTATCTAACTTCATTAATTCAGTATAATTAGCAGCGTCCGCATTTGTGGCATCTCTGCCCCAAACAAAACCGTCTCCGGTACCATTATTGTTTGTATCAACAATAAAGTCCATCGAGGCCACGCTACCTAAAGTAGTACTATTAGTACCAATTGAACCATTGTCATCATCAAAGTCTAAGAAAGAATTTGAGCTAAACGAAGAGCTACTATAAATATCTGATCTAATACTTCCGAATGTTTTAGTTCCCGTAAAAGTTTGAGTACCCGACAAATGAGCTGTATTTGAAGATAAATAAGCGTCTGCAATTGGATCTCCTTGCCAAATTCCCGCCGTAATAGTACCTACTTGAGTAATTTGTAGGGCATTTATGTCTGATTTAGTTTGATCATCTTTTGCATTAGCCTCAATACCATCTAGCTTTGTTTTATCTCCGTCAGCAAAAGCTCCTTCTGAAGGTTTTGACTGAAGAGTAGAAATAGTGACACCTTTCACTCCTGCTAGATCGGTCAACTCATCATCCATTAAAGCACCAGCAGTTCTAACTTGAGATGTGGTAATTCCTGTTAAATAATTTGGATTAGTAGAAGGAACCCATGAAGGTGTCTGATTATTTGCACTTATTATTGCGGTGTTGCCGGATACTGAAACGTCTATTCCGGTAGTAAAGTTTAGAGTGTCTGCGGTTGTGAGTTTATTTGACCCATCTTCCTGTACAATAAGCTCGGGAGTGGCAGAAGCATTAACAACTGAGTTTGCATCAATAACTACACCCGATAATACAAGGTTTGATCCGTCAAATAAAACGTGCTTACTTGCATTACCAAACACCATCTTACCGCCCGTAAGATCCATAAAGGCACCACTTTCACTTCCTGAAGGAGAAGCATTAGCATCTGGAATAGTGCCGCCTTTTAGTGTGCCTGCTGTAATGTCGCCCATGTTTGCTGTAAGAGCAGATAGAGTGTTTGTAGTAATATCCGAAGCATTGATAGTTGTTGCATCAATAATTGTTGATACAATACTATTTGCTTTAATATGGGAAGACTGAATTGTAGATGCCGTAAGTAGTGATGAAACTACAGAGTTGGCAGTAATCATATTTGAATTAATACTATTTGCTGCTATAGTTTCTGTAGTAACAGAGTTTGCTAAAATAGTATTTGCAGTTACTGAGTTAGCAGCAAGTTCTTCTGTTGTAATACTATTTGCAGAGATATTATTTGCAGTAATGCTGTTTGCCGCAAGCGTTTCTGTTGTAATTGAGTTTGCGGCAATCTTATCTGCATTAATTGAATTTGCAGAGATTTTGTCTGCTGTGATTGAGTTTGCTGCAAGTTTGTCTACAGAGATTGCTCCATCGGGTACTTCTGTAGTTCCGTCATCTCCCGTGTTTAAGGTTACGCCGTCTACTATAGTACGAAGAGTTAACAAACTAGTAAGTTTGATAGTGTTGCCTGTTTTTCTTAGTTTTGCAACTATAGTATCATCTTCATAATTAGGTCTAAAGTTAGCTCTATAAGCTGTTAGAGACGATTTTGCAGTATCAAAGACTTTGTCAATTTTAAGTTCTGTATTTGATATTACATCAGTTACAATAGCGCCATCCGCCAAATTTGTGGGCGAAGTAGTGTCTGCTAAATTAAGAACATCTCCTATTATAACACTGTTTAAGAATCCAGAACCTGTTACAGTATTACTGTTCGCAGAAATATTGACGCTTCCAATAGAAGTCCAAGTACTAGATAAAGCAGTATTTCCTGTACCTACATCATAGTAGAAAGAAGACGACAAAGAGTCTTTATCGTAGTATAAAATCTGTAACTCAGGAACACTACTATCTAAGTAAACTAAATAGTCCTTATCTGCTCCAATATTTGCGACGTTAGTACTACCTGTTAATATATGAAGAGTTTCAGGGGCTGATGGAGTTGCTACTTGAGCATTAGACGCTTGAAACTGAATAGTATTCAAGGCGGTGATAATAAGCTGAGCAGAAGAAAAAGCCCCACGAGGAATACCTTTTGCAACTCTAGGAATCGCGTCCTCGTAGACGTCTAAGAATGTATAAGATACTAAAGCATAAGGAGAATAGTTTCCTCCCGTAGATACGGCGCGAACTTGAAAGTTCAAACGATCACTGCTAATTCCTGCTAACCGAAGAAAAGTGTCGGAAGTTCTTATAGGATTCTCGATGTCTGGAATATTGTGTCTAACTTCGTAAGAGTCAACAAAATCAGAAGTACTAGCTTCCCATTCAAGCTTTAGCTCTTCTCCGGGCTTATCAGGATCTGTTTCCAGAATTACTCGAGGACTAGTAGGAGGAGCCATTTCGTCCTCCCCGTCTCGGGGCTCTGCTTCTACATAGATTGTTGTAGGAATACTTCCAGTTTCGTATCCGTTATCTACTGCTCCATATTTTTCATCATAGTGTTCAACGGCCGAAAAACCATACTCATTTGATTTGTCTTGGTTTATTGAAAGAACTCTGTACTTTTTGTAAGAGCCTACAACATCTAAGTTATCCTTGCTCTCTTTCAAAGCCCAAATAGTATTTGCTACTGGAGTAGTTTCAAAAGAAGAAACATCGAGAGTATTTGTAGTTCCTGCAGAAGTTGTAACTGTATTTTCTTGTACATAAGAGTACTCTTTCCATACAACAGGCAACAAATGATATGCATCATTTGAGTCTTTGTAAAATGCGTTAGATGCTTTTGCTTCTGTATCTAAAGAAACTGAAGTATACGCGGACCCATTGTGGTTGTATAAGTTTGTAGTAATTCGATCGCCTCTGGAGTATACAGTACCATCTGTAGTTACTTCATCCCCGCTACTATTAAGTCTAAGGTCTGACTGCCCTACATAAAATACAGCGGGCTCTGTTACTAAAGTGCTTAAAGTATAAGTAGACCCTGCATTTAAAGTAATAGAACGATCTAGAACAGCGGCAGTGCTAGTAGCGGAAGCCAATCTACCACTATATTGAACACCTTCCCTATCTGCGTCTTGTACGTTAATTACATCTCCAGGCTTTATGTATAGAGAGTTTAGTGCTGATTTAAAGCTAACTACCTCTGTCTGCTTTTGGGCAGTCCACAACTTCCAACGACCGTAACGAATTGCCTGAGCTTCAGATGTACATCCAAAGGCTACTACTTCTTCCGTTATTATTCTTTTATCACGAACAATGGCTTCTCGATCTTCTACAATAAGAGGCACAGGCTCATAGTTTGACTTTGGATCGTTCCAAGTAACAATTACTTGATTAGACCTAGTCTTTAATCCTGAAGACTCATATCCAAACTTTCCGTCTATAACGTTTCCTTTTGTAAAATTATAAACAGGATCTGAAGGAGAATCTTGCACAGGAGTAAGGTGCCCATCCATCCAGTAGAGCATTCCTGTAAAGGTACTAGCAAAATCTTTTAATACTTTGTAGACATCAGTAGCTTTTGTAAGCAGAATATTTGATCTAAATCGTGGCTCAGTACCTCCAGCCCCGTTATCAACAAGTTCGTCGCAATATCGTGCAATTCTGTATAAAGAGTATTTATCTACGTCAGACTCTCGTATCCATTTACCTGCTCCGTACCTATTGTTTGTAACAATATCATAGAATACCCAAGCAGGGTTATCTGTATACTGCAGCTCGTTTTTAAACGTACCGTCCCAGAACTCTTCGTATTTGGCAACACCGTCTGCAGAATATTCTCTTGGAGTATAAGTACTAGGAACTTGTACTTTAAGTCCCTGCATCAAATACGACATCTTCGGAGGCTCTTGATATTGCTTCGAAGAAAAAGAAGTAGAAATTAAAGAAGTATAAGGATACGACAATCTATCCTTAATTACATATCCAAGATTATCTACTTTGGACTTTGCCATAAGAGTCCATTTGTCTTTGTTTGTTACTCCATCTCCGTGCCCCGTAGAAGTAACTCGTAGCCCTATGTGTCGAGTTAGTCTTATTACACGAAGTTTAAAGCTGTCAAAAGGTCTATACTGATTTACTCCAAGTACATGATTAAAAGAATATGCCGCATTTGTGCGTCCTGTGTGTTCTACATAACTACCGTCCATAGGAAATGCATTTTCCCAATCCGAGTCCTCTCCATCTAGAGTAGTTTGTATTTGAATTAAATATCGAGCATAAGAAGCGTATCTTTTTCCGTTATCTCCATTTATGTATTGTAACCCGCCAGGATAGGTAATTCGAAGACTAATTTCATCGACTTCAGGACGTTGAGCTGCACTAATTCCAAAAGCAGTATCGTTTAAGACTAAAGCATCTGTAGCAAAATCGTCCTGCGAGTCATCAGGAAGACCGGATTCCATAGAGCTACCAATAGTACCGTCTTCTGGTACAGGACTAATTCCGCTTATTTGTCCACTTCCAATTACTTTTAGCTCATGATTAACACTAGTTGTTCCTGAAACTGATCCTCCTACTCCTCCTATTTCATTTAAGGGGTCTTGGTAGCGATGCCCAGGACGAAACTCTACTTGAATTCCTGTTATCTTACTGGGGTGCCCAGAAGTTTGGTTACCTGATTGAAGAGGAGGTATTTCAAAAAAGTATGTACCTGCTGCAGGAGCAGAATAAGATTGACCGCCATACGTAGATTTTAATGTTATAGAAGTTGAGCTATTTATAGTATCAATGTAAAATCCATATGAAACACTAAGCTCATAAGTGCCGGAATCTTCAACTACATCAGATAAGCCTTGAAATACAAAAAGACCTGCACTTGTGCTTGAAAGTTGAAACTGGCCTTTTATTGTAACGCCTTCTTTTTTTAAGTAAGCAACTCTTCTATAATCTGCTGTAGAGTCCCATGAATCATCAGTAAAAGGAGTTCCTGAAGCGGCGGATAAGTTTACGCTTGTATAAGCTGCAGAGCTTGTAACACTGGACACAGTTACTTGAGTAGTTTTGTATCCTTTTAGTACTAATTGTCGAGGCACTCCATTAGGGTTTACTAAATTTGTAGGAATTGATGCTCCGGTTACTGAAGTATTTGTAAAGCTTGAACCATCAAAAGTAATTTTTCCAGAAGCGGTACCTTCTACAGGATTATAGCCCCGCACTTTTGCATCATCGGAAGCAACATCATTAAAAAATACAGAGGAAGCTCCATGTTTTAATCCTCGTACAGGACCTTCTGTAAGTATATCAGTCCTTGAAATGTTTTGTGAGCTTACACCTTTTCTTGCCGCCATTCTTAGTTACCTCCTAGCTGTGTTTGCTGTATCGCTACCAGCGACCAATCTATTGTTCCTGAGCCGCCCATAGGTGCAGAAATTCCTCCTGCGCTTCCTCCGGTAGCTCCTATACTTTGTGCATCATATGAGTTTCCATTACTTTCACCAGAAGTAGCTCTCTGGCTATGATTTGCAAATTGAGTACTTTCGCCTCTTGTATGAAAACTTATTGTTCTTCCAGGTATTCGTAATTCTCCGTATAGTACAGGAACGGGATCACCCTCTGCGATATTTTGTTTGGCGCCTTGAAAAATGTAACTTTCATCTTGTTGATTATCAGTAGAAGGATCTGGAGCCATCATCTGTTGTAGGCCTCCTATGGCAAGATTAATCCCTATACCTAAGGCCATTTGCCCCAACATAGTGCCGCTAGCAGACACTACACCTCCCGCAATACCTGAAGCAACAGAACCAAATGTCATAGTTCCGGCGGCTGTAGTAAAGGCTGCAGAACCTGCCGCTGCCGCTGCCGCCATTCCTCCAGTCATTACAGTAACTGCTATTGCTGCAAGAATTTTTGCAGGGCCGCTTTTAGAACCTGCAGGAACAGGAGTGATAATCATATCCCCTTCTCTATAGAGAAGTAGTGCTTCGGCTTCGTTTTTAATAGGTCTTCCTTCTACTTCAAGTATAAATCCAATATTTTTATCATGACATTCCTGAAGATAAGGCATAAACCCATTAAAGTTACATTTTAAACATCGAAAAACTTCAACAAAAGAATCAGCAGCTATCTGAAGTTCTTTTCCGAAACGAACTCCCATTTCCCCTTCTAAGTAAATATTACGTTTCATATCTATAAATTCCTACAATGTGCTTTCTCCAGAAAGGGTATAATGATTCTCTGCAAGAAAGTCTATGTACTGCATGATGAAAAAAGACATCATTTCCTAAGTATACTCCACAGTGGTTAGCCACCTCTGCGTCTATTTGAAAAATTAAAACATCGTTCTTTTGAGGGCTATCTACCTTAGTTAATCCCCAGTTTTTTATGTTTTCTTCTGTAAAATAATTTAAGCCTTTAGACCACCAGTCGTCTTCAAAAAGGTCTCTTGGAGGAATATTTATTCCTTCTGAAGCAAGCCAATCTCTTGAAGCTTCAAAGCAGTCCGCACTAGCAAACTTATATTCTCTGCCCAACAGAGGATTTGCTCTTACTTTTGGCTCTAAAATATTAAGTTCCATTTCAGGATAGCTAAAAATATAGTAGGGTATTCCTAAAGCATTACAGTTATCTACATCTCCTTCGCTAGGCGTATTGTCAGAGTCTGGATGATTATGAACTATTGCTATAATATCCATACTTCTCTTATACTTCATATAATCAGCAGAAGACATTATAAAGCTTTCATTGTCTTCTGCTACATTTTCGCAAGGAAAATATCGTTTTTTACCTTTTACAACTCCTATAATCCCACAAGCTTCTCTAGGATACTCTGCTTCAAAGTGCTCCTGTAATTGTTCTATCACTTAAATTTTCTCGATCCAGGAAACCCACCAAAAGGCAAAGTAAAAGAAGTATTTAAAGTATCATCTGTATTGTTTCCTTGGAAACGTTTTTTACAGCCTGTAAGAGTTTTTGAACATACGTCTAGTCTTTTCCAGTAAGAAGGATGTTTAGTAGGATCTCTGTTAGCGGGTACGGCTCTTGTTGCTTCCCATATTTGAACATGTCCGCTTCCAGTAGTTTTAACTTTAGCATCTGCAGCATAAGTACCGCTACTAGACCAAGTAGAAATACTAGTAATATTTCTAGTAATTAACTCATCTTTTTCATTAAAAAATCTTCCATTTCCGTTTAAAGGCCAGTTACACCCACCTTCATTATTTAACGGACCTCCTTGATATCTCCACACACAGTATCTACCAATTACTACTCGTCCTGGTACTTTCACGCCTTCTACGTCAATTGGGCTAGCAAGCTCAAACTCTACCAGTATACTATCTTCTGAAGCCACTCTGTCGATAATGTAAGTTTGGCTAGGAAATTCTACAGGAGGCGCCGTTGGGTGTGCGTCCGTACTTCTAGAAGTATTTGAAAGTAGGGTTCTTCTGTAGTCTATTCTAGTATTTAAAAAACTTTCATTTTTGTATAGCCCTTCATCTGCTAGAATAGAATAGAGAGTTTCTTCGTCTGCTGTCCCATTTTCATCGTTTGAAATAGAACGAGTAAGAGTAGGAATATTTGCAATTCGTAAAGAAGGCCTAGGGCTTGCGCCAGCACCGTTTATCTCTACTCCTTCTATACTTACGGGTATAGCAAAATATTCTTTTAGCGGGTACTTGTTATAAGTAGCAGACTGATCATCTGTATCTAAAGTTTTACTTGGAAAATAAATATTACTAGACCCATCGTCCAGTCCGTTAAAGATGTATACTTTTGCGCCGCTCGGCAGAGTTACATCAAATAACTCTACGTAAGCGTCTTCAATTTCTTGAAGTTGTACTGTATCAATTAAATCTGTCATAATTAAGGCTCGTAAACTCTTCTTAATTCGCAACTTAAGCTGTGATTAGTTGCTTGTCCATAACTTATATTATAGTCGTCACAAACTACTTTAATTGTACTCGTAGTAAGATTTCCCTGACTAAACTTATCTGTAATTACAAAGTCAAAACTTTTACCTGCGCTATCATCTAAAAATGCTGCAATAAGATTTATATCTGAGGCATCTCTATTTTTGAAAGATATGCTGAACTGATCTTGCTTTGTGTTAATACCGTCTAATACTCTCTGCTCATACCCATCACCAAACTTTGCTGTAAGCACGTTATGTTTAGACTTTCTTGAAAGCCCTCGATCGGCGACTGCTTCGAATGCGCCAGAAGTGGTACCTTTCAAATTTGTTACTTTACTTGCAGAGATTGTAAAACTAAACGTTGCCATTATGCTGCTCCATGCTTATTAAGGATTCCGCCTGCTCGCTTCTGATTGTGAAGCTCTTTCTGTACTGCGGCGGCAATAACTTGTCCTAGATTTTCACCCATTGCTCCATTTGAGGAGGACTGTACCTGGCCATCCGTAGATACATTTACAGTAACATTGTTGTTTTGCATCCCTCCGTTCCCGTTCATTTGTACAGGAATTGAGTTGCCGTTTGGAAGAGGCACTACAGCTTCTCGACCGTGTAACATTGCAAGATGTCCTGAGTTTGGACCGTCCGCGATACCGCCTGTAGCATATCCGGATACTTTAGAACCATTATTCATGATTCCTCCGTTCTTAAATCCGAATAGACTCATAGCTCCGCCTAATATGGGGCCGATGCCTGGTATCATAGAAGCGAGACCACTAAGTAATCCACCACCTCCGGCACCTCCACCAAATAGACTGCCTATACTTCCAAATAAATCACCAAACATGCTTCCAAAGCTACCAAGTAAATTATCAAAGATGCCACTAAATCCGCCTTTAAAAGAGTTAAATAGCTTGCCTAAACTGCCTCCCTCTCCGAAAAGATTTCCGAACATTTTGCCAAGGCTTCCCTCTTTTCCGAAAAGCTTTGAGAAAAATCCCTTTGTAGGCTCTGGCAGGGTTAACTTAGGGCCTGCTCCATCCATTCCCATGCCTGCAACATTTCCTGCGTCTGCAATACCGTTTTCAATTGCTACTGCTCTACTAGTTTCAGGTATAGCTGCACGAACTTCTTCCAGCTCGGTTTCTTTCATTGCAGCATTAATTCCCTTCATAGTTTTACTAGCAAGGGTTTCTTCAGGAGAGCCTGCATCTGGTACTCCCGGAGTCGAGGGCGGAGGTACAGGCTTTTGCTCACAACACTCTAACTTTACTCGCGTACTACTTAAAGCATTTTTTATCTCTTGCTTAAGTACGGCTGCGCCTGCAGTAATACCTGTTTTTGCTTGATTTTGAACACCTGAATTTGGATCATTAATAGCTGTGGTTATAGCGCTTGCCATTTTTTGAGCATTGGTTTGTTTTCCAAAAGCCTTTGCTAAAGCATCCATTATAGGATCAACAATTAAAAACTGAGTAACTGCTTTTTGAACGGCTGTAAGAAGATCTCTACCAATTTGTCGCAATTGCTCTCCAAGACTTTCGCTTTTATCATAAAGGCTTGTAAACATTGCATTAATTGCATCTCCTAAACTCTTCTCAAAACTATCTACAGCACTTGCAAAAAGTTTGTTAAAGGGCTGCTCTTGCTCTAATTTTGCAGCAGCAAGTCGTACAGCACGCTCTAACCCCTCTTGGGAGGCTTGAGCTTGAACATTTGCATTTTCTATCATTGCGGCTTTTTGCCCAGTTAGATCCATATTTGTCAATCCAGAAATTGCATCATCTATTGCTGAAATATCTTGAGGACTAAATAAGCTGGGCTTTTCTTTCATTCTTGCTTTTAGTAATTTTGCTTCTATAACAGACTGTTTATTTTTAGCTTCAAGAAGCTTAAACTCCATGTCTATTTGATTTAGTTTATTTGCCAGCTCTATTTGTATAAATGCGCTTTCTACTGCTACTCTCTTTACAGCTTGGTCATACTCGAATTGAGCAGCGGCTCTGCTCTCTCGTATAAAAGGATTAGCCCCTGTTGTAGTATCAAAAACTTCTTTATCTTTGTCTTGGTCTAATTGTGCCCTTGTTCTTGCAGTATCAAGTAAAGTTTTAGATGTCTTAATTGCAAAGTCAGCTGCTTGTTTTTCAAAGTTCATTATTTTGATAATGTTTTGAAGGCGCTCTTGTCCTTCGAATAAATCTTTATTTGTTTCTAAAAAGTTGAGCTCTTGCTGAATAAGTTTAAATTTAGCATCTTCTAACTTAATTCTAGCTTTCAAAAGTCCGAGCTGTCTTTGAACTTCTTCGGTTTCTAAAATTCCTTCGTTTTTAGCAAAAGAGATTAGTCTTCCTTTTTCTGTAATTAAAAACTTGGAGGCGCTTTCTGTTTTTGCAAGTTTATCTTCTGTTTTAAGAATGTTTCCTTGAGCCTTAGAAATTTTAGCATAGTTTCTAACAGATTCTGTCTGAAGTCTGAGGCCTTCTCTCTTTTTAACATTTTCATGGCTTGCAATGGCAAGCCCTAGCTCTTGTTGATATACCAGCCTTGCTTTTTCTTTTGCCTCTTCCGCTGTTAAAGTTCTGCTTTGTTGAATTGCTCTTAAAGTGTTAAGCTGGGCAGTGGCGGCTAGTCGTAATTGATCTCCTTCAATTCTAGGAGCTAGTTTATTTTGCACACCTGTAAAAGCTTGCGCTGTAGCAGTTGCTTGTTGTTTTAAACTTGTGAGGTGGCCGCCTAAACCTGCTACAGCTTTTTGATTTTTTAAGATACTTTCTCTTAAAGCTTCGAATTCTGCTTCTGTAAGTTTTAAAGTACCTTTAGAAACTTGCTCCAGCTTAAGTATATCCGATTGAAGCGAAGTGAATGCTTTGTAATTTTCTATTCCTAAGTCTTCCATGGCAGAGGCAAAGCCATTTAAGCTGCCTATATTTTGTTCTAAAAGCTCTTTTGAGGCTTTCATTTCATCTGATAGTTCAAACTTAGTTTGGTCAATACCAGCGGCAGCTTCAGCTAAATTTATTGTATCCGCAGTAAGTTTTGATAACCCATTTGAAATAGTGTCGTCAATTAGTTCGTCTCCAAAAACAGTTCTTATTATACCAAACCCACTCTTGGTAACGACGTTACTGCCTTCGAACGAGCGTAAAAACCCGTCTGTACGCTTCTTTAAATTTTCTACATTTTTTTCTGCAACAAGATACTCCGCATTCATGTTTTGAAGATTACCTAAGAATTCATCTGCTGTTCTAGGACTAAAACTAGTTGCTAACATATTTGCCAAAGCTTCAGCAGCTCCACGAGTAACCTCAAACTCATGTTTTGCGTGTTCTACAGTTGCAATTTGAATTGCTTGAAAGTTTTCGTATTCCTTCGACAGGCTGATAATTTTTTCTTGAGCTAATTCTGTAGCTTTTGCGGAAGCTTCTGCCTTTCTTTCTTCTTGAGTTAGATCTACATCCTCTTTAAAGTACTGTACTACAGATTTATAAGCAACTGCTGCTATACCTAGAATACCTATTGCTCTAGTAATAGCGGAAATAGCTCTTGTAACTGCTGCAAATCCTGCTTGCATTGTAGCCATAAAGCCAGCCCACGATGCTCGCATACGTAGCATATTTCGTTCAAAAAACCCTACTTGTTTGTCTAAAGCGTCATCCATCTCGTCTAGAGTTCTAGTAAAGTTAGTTAAAACTTCTTTATCTCTACCTGCAAAGATACCTTTTGTTATCTTTCCGCTTTTTTCGTACTCTTTTTCTGCCGCTCTTAAAGCTTTTCGTAAATTAGCTTTATCTACTCCGATTAAGTTTTCGCCTTTTGCCAATCTTTGAAGAATTTTACTCTTATTTTGACCTTCTGATACTTCTTTTTCTGCTAGAGTTTTGAGGCGAGCAGCCTTAGCTTCTTTAGTATTAAGAAGCTGTTTTTCTTTTGTCTCTAGCTCTTTTAATGAGGCCACTTGTCTAGCTGCAGACTCTTCAGCACTTTCAGCAATACTCCCAAAGCTAAGGCCCATTGCACTCATAGGGCCTGTTAATAGAAGCGCAAAGGCTGCTCCCGCTAATAAGGGCGTATCTTTTAATACTGTTGCCAGAGGCCCTGCTAGACCCGACACTATTTCTTTTATACTATTTTGAACTTCGTCAAATGCAACTCCTAGCTGGGAGAACTCATTGGGACTATTACCAACAAGTTCTAGTATTCTTGAGTATTTTGCTTCTGATTGCCCTAAGACATTATTTACTACCGCTTGGCTTTTTTGAAACTGCGTTAAAGAGTTTACATCGAGATTTAAAGAATCTGCATATTCTTGAGTTGCATCCTTTAGTCGTAAAATAATACCTAATTCATCTAGTAGTTCTGGCTCGGCTTTTGTGACGCCCCTTACTAAACGATTAAAAGAGTCTGTAACATCCCTTCCTAATATTTGAGATGCGTCTGCAGCATCTACGCCTAATCTGTTAAGTTGATCTGCCGATAGTCCCGCAGCTGCACCAATTGCTCCCGCTTGAGCAGCGTCTTGAAAAGTAACCTGATTTCTAGTGGCTTCTTGAATATCCTTAGCAAGGCTTCTCATTGCTGTACCCGTAGAAGAAGCATAAGCCATTTGACCTGCTTTAAGTGCTTCTAAATCTCCGGCTCTTTTGAGGAAATTGAATGCAGCACTAACAGCAAATAACTGAGCCGCTAAAGCAGCGTACACGCCAACAAAGCCCCCCATGCCTGCAGAAAATTTAGAAAAGTTTTTAGAAGCATTTGCAGATTGCTCTCCAACACCTTTTAACCCTTTTTGAAACTTATCTCCGGATTTGGTAGTTTTCTTTTGAGCATCGTCAAGACCGTCTAACTGTCCGCGCAATGCTTTAGCGTCGACAGTTGCTTTTGTCATCTTGCCGTTGACTTCAATATCTATTTGAATTTTCTTTGACATTAGCCTTGAATATTATGGGCGAGGTTTTTCCCACCGCTTTTAGCTCTACGCTCATCCGCTTTACGCTTCTCTTCTGCTTTCTTGGCACGAAAAGAAACTACTTCACCTTCGTATATTTTCATTAAATATACTATTTCTTTTGGATTATCTATTTGGTATAAATTAAAAAAGTACTCTAATCCATGCCAATGTTTTCCCATATATGTTCCGCTCATTCCCTCCCAGTAGTCTGGTAGTAAGCTAAACATAAAAAATGCCACTTGAACCTCCTCTGGAAAATCAGACGGCTCGAGCGGCATTTTGGTAGGGTCGGGTTCTTGACCTAATTGTTCACATAAAAGTAGATACTTATCTACATCTACGTTAGATTCTGACTCTTTTATGTAACGTGCTAAAAGATTACGTACTTCTTCTAGCTGCTCACTGTAAAATTTTCAAGATCACCTACAGTTTCTGTTACCCAAGTATCAAAAATATTTGAGTTTTTCATAAGAAGCTCTGCGTTCTCTTGAGTATAAGGAAGCTCATCTTCAGGGTCATAGGCCGAGACATCTACCAAAAGAAGCTCTTCTAGGTATGAAAACTTCAAGCCAGACCATGTTTTAATTACACCTTTGCAGTATTCTACAAGAAACTTTTCTTCGTCTAATACTTCTTCGGGTTGTCGAGTTCGCTTATCGAATTTAGTTGTTACACATTTTTTGCGTAACTTTAATAGTTCTTCTCGACCCAAGTAGCATAAGCTAACTTTCATACCTGAGTACCCAGGAAAGTCAATAGAAACTGTTTTGCTAGGAGTCATAAGACTCGATAAAGAAATAGGTGAATCGCTCATTTTGTGTCCTTTAAGAGTGTAAATTTATATCTTGTAATTATAGGTCAAAGGAGGTGAGATGTCAAGATTTATTTTTTGTAGGAGTAAAGAAAAGGGGCCGAAGCCCCTTAGTGTATCATTATTTTTATTATGCTGGGTTAGCGCCCGCGAATTTAACAGTTACTTCATCAGTTCCGCTAATTGTAGAAGGCAGTGCCTGGAAAGTAGTCTCAATTGAGATTACATCTTCTACACTGTGTGCAGGAATCTCAAAGTGAGCTGTTGGGAAGTTGAATTGGTATACAGGAACAGTAGAGCTGGTCGCAACTCCGCCCAACTTAAACGTAAGGTTGAAAGAGTTTACAATTTTGCTTCGCGCTGCTGTAGATGTAAGGTCATTAAAGAAGTCTGTAGAAGTACCGGTATTAGTACCAGAATCAAGACCTAAATAACAACTGAACGAACCACTTACTGAACGAGCTCCAGTAACGTGACCAATTGGAAGGTTTACTGTTCCAAGAGTTTCTGGAGTAAGGAATGAAATATTGTTTGAAATAGTAATATTTCCGCCTGTAAGAGTTAGTGTATACACACCACTACCAGAACCCGGGAATGTAGTTGTATCATTAGCAGTAATTGCTAGCTGAGTCAATCGGTTACGAATAAAGTTATTTGAAGCGCCAATTGCTTCAAATACTGTGCGAGTAGGCTTTGAAGCCTCTGTAAGAGTTTTACCAAAACCAGACCATGCAATTGTAGCAATACCATCTACATCGAAGTCAACGGATGCTTCATTTACTACTGCTTCATCCAACTTGTATACAACAGGGTCAGAGCCCCCGTCATCAAGTGAGAAATAAATGTTGCAAGTTCCAAGAGTTGCTTTGTTTGAACCAGAAAAAGACAAAGCACTTAACCCAGTGCCCGCAGTAGTATTAGGGGAAGCTGTAGCGCTAAATGTTAAGCCTGAAAGAGCTGTTGCCTGAGAACTACCAGGAGCAGTATAAGTTGCGGGTCCTGCCATTAAGGCCCACAAAATTTCTTCTACTGCGTGATGCTTATCTGTACCATCTTTTTCTGCATTACCTGAGGTATTGCCGCCTTCTGAAAGAAAAGGACGAGCATAAGTACTAAAAGACCACTCAACAGGAGCTAAGGAGTCGTTAAATACTTTTCGTCCACGCTTACTCGTGCCTGCGCTATCTTCCATCTCTGAAAGAGTAACTTCGGTTGAGTTGTTTGCTTGTGAGAAGCTAAAGCCATCCAGTACAGGAATTTCCCATACATTAGACCCGATCTCAATATACATCTTACTGTCTCTACTGAAATATAAAGTATCGACTGCCATAGTTTATCTCCTATGTAACTTGAAAAGACTTGGACGTGAACATTTGTTCGTGCCAGTATTTTCTAATAACGAACCTCTATCTCGATTTCGCCGACGCCTAGAGGATCGAGTACACCTTCATCAGTAACAATACTAATAACGGTAATTTGCTGAGTATTATACTCATTATTCATTGCATCATAGTACTTAAGTCGGGAATTATCTTCAACAACTGTCTCTATGTCTTCCATTAACAAATTCAGTGCTTCTGTTGCGTCTGTATCGTCTGATACGTAGCAACGAATCGTAATGTTTAAGTACCGGTCTTTATAGCCCCCGGCTTGATAATCTCGTGTTTCAGACCCTGCGTTTAAATGTATAGCAGGAAAATCCTGAACTTCGTCCCAAAATTTTAAACGAGTTTCTACATTATTAGCAACATCTGTCAAAAAAGCCCCAGAGCCATCAATATCTTTTAGTCTTACTGCAAGAGCGTTTAATATATTAGAGCGTCTCGAAGTATAATTTCTATTCGCCATTTATAGTCTCCGAGTGTATAATCTTCCTAATGCCATATTTGCGGCTATTTCTCTAATTGACTTATCAATCAAATCTCTTGGGTCATAGTCAGGGCTGCCTTGCTGATACCCTTTTTCAAAAGTTTGATAAGGATTTTTTTGATAGGTATAACCTACACTCGGGAACCCTTGAGGAGTTACAGTTACATCTGTAACTCTCACTGAAGAAGCAAAACGACCTGTTTGATTTGTTAAACCAGGAGGTCCCATATTTGCAGCAACAGTACCTGTAATTTTTGAATTAAATAATCCTAGTAGCTGTGCTAAATTAATATCTGATCTTTTTGCCTTAGGTTTTCGAGAAGTTCTAGAACCCGGGGCTGCTTTTTTGGTGCTACCCTGTGTTTTCTTCTTAGGGTATTTTGTAGCCTTAGGTATAGATTTATTTGCTCGACCTTGTGGTTTTTTAACTTTTTTCTTTAACTTTGCAGTTTTAGTGCCCGATAGCTCAGCCACTATAGCATATTCTATTCTTTTACGGGCATCCTCTTCAATTGAGTCAGACCCCGGCATACCTTGTATATTTTGTCGCTCAATGTACTTTGTTATAGCAGTTTTTAGTTTGGGCATTAGCCTCTTAAAATCATAAGGCTCTGCTCCCGCTTCGTTTGCGGATTGAGGCACTACAGATATTTCTACAGAAAGATCTTCATTTAGTTTAACTTCAGATAATCTACTACCTGATTTTGTACCTGTTGTTGTAAACGTAGCTTTAATTTCTCTTAGTATGTCAGATATTTCTTTTGCCTCTTCTGAAGTAGAAAACCCTGCAAAACTTCTAGTTTGATCTAAAAAGTTAAGTGCCGCAGAAACTTGCGCAGCTCCTACAGTAGTAACTCCTTGGTGCGCTCTATGTACCGTAGACTTTACTAAACCTACTTCTGATCCTCTTGCCGATATTCCAGCACTTTTATCTGCTTTGCCTAGCTCTTTTTTACCTGCATCTCTTAATTTTTTATTAATTAGTTGAATGCCTTTATTTTTTGCTTGAGTGTAAGGAGTTTTTAAGTCTCTACTTGCCCTATAACGCAAAACCTTTCCTGGAACATACTCTAATACATGCCCTTGCGTTTTAGCTTTTAATGCCCATTGAGCAACAGCATCCACACAAAGGCCTCCTATCTCTAAAAACTCTTTGTTAGAAATTGTTAATTTACTACCTTCTTCTCTTTTAGACTGTATAGTGTTATAGCCTTGTTTAAACCCTTCCCCAAAGCCTTTATCGGTCATTGTTACAATAGTTGAAAACTTGTCTAACGCGCCTCTTTTATATTCTCGCTCCATAAATGAGCGCATATCTCGTAAGAACTTTTCTGTATTTTTAACTGCCATTAAAAGTTTTTATACATATCAAGCACTCGCTTAATATGGTCTGGGAACGCAACGCTATCTCGTACACTTGATGTACTTTGATTTTGAATGCTCGCTCCGCCAAGAGTTCTGCGTTCTTTATGCTCATCTTTTAAGTAGTAAGTAATTAAATCAACTATCGCTAGTCTTAAGTCCATAGGACAGGCTTCATAACCTGCCTTATATGTAACTTTTACTGACGCCGCTCCGCGAGGCCAGTTTTTATAGGTCGACCCCGTAACGTAAAGTACACTATCCGTCTTCTTGTCAAGATAATAGTCTGTAGTTGGCACGGTGGTGTAACTTTCCGTTACGGAGTCTCTTTTTTCTACGGAAACAATACTATTTACGGGACTTTCAGTTAGTTGAACTAAATGAGTCTCCCAGTCAATGTTGAATTCTTCTACTTTATTAGTAGAATAGTAATCAACAATACTGTTTCCACAATAAGTCTTTACTAATTGACTCACTGAAGGTACTAAAGTAGCAAGACGCAAGTCTTCTTTAGGGCTTGCGATGCCTTCTGCTTCTTTGTATTCTGCAAGAGTAATTAAATCTGCCATAATAAATCAATTAGTAAAAACTTGGGGAGGAAACCCTCCCCAGTTTATTTAGCTAGCTATTAAGCGTCTGTACGTACGAGCTTGATAACTGACTTGTCTGCGCTTGTGTCACCTACAAGCTGGTTAAAGCCGAGTGACTGAGTAGCGACTACAACATTACGCTGGTTCATTACTTCGTAATCTTGCTCTACGTTCACACCGCGGAGGCGTGGAATAGCAAAGTTACGAACGTTGATTGCGAGACCTACTGGAGCACCGTTAGCTTCTGCAGGGAAGTTGTCAGATACGATTACGGGAGTACCGAAGATCGCACCAACTTGACCAGTGATCTTGGTCGCAACGTCTGAACCTACGTCTGTGATGTCAGCGAAGCCAGCATCAGCAATCAGATCGTAGTAGCGAGCCTGAGATACGACGTATACCATCTCTTCAGGCATCATGCCATACTTACCCATCAACTTACGAGCGTCGAGGAACTCAGATGCAGTTACTGCTGTATCTACTGAGTTGCCGCCTGCTGCGTCAAGTACGCTAACTGAGTTGCTGCCTGCAAGCTTAACGAGACCGTCAAACGCATCAGAGCCACCAGTAGCTACGTGGTTAAGAAGTGCATCATCAACAGCGCGAGCGTGTGCACGTGCAACTGACTCTACGAGCATAGGCATAAGATTGATCAACACTTCCTCATCAATGTGGTTATCCATGAGTGTGCTTGAGATCAAACGATACGCCTTCAATACTACCTGGCTAGGCTGGTAAGTATTACCTGCAACCTGAGTCTTGTTCTCCAAGTTTGGAGTAGTTGCTGCACCTGACTGCCAAGACGCCAAGTTGGTGTCTGTTTGGATTGGCAGTACTTGAGCTTGAGAGTTGATAGTGATTTCACGGAAAGCGCGTGCAAGACGAAGCTCACGTTGAATCTCCTTCTCAATCTGGCTAGATACTTCTGTAGCAATGTTAGGTGCCGCAGTAGCATAGCTAATACCAGCTTTCTCAAGAATGCTCTTACCATAGTCAGTTTGATCAAGGTTCTTGTTGCCTGTCATCACGCCTGCCATGTGAGCATACATAAACTCTTTGCCCCACTTAGAGATAGAGTCACCGTCAGTACGGTCAGCGAATACACGCTTTGAATCACGCATAGCAGTAAGCTCAGCGTTCTTCTCTTCGAGGTCTTTCTGGTGTTGAGCGATTACTTCGTCAATCTTTGCGTCTTTCTCAGAAAGCTTCGCTTGGATATCAGACATAAGACGCTCAGCGCCTGACTCAATACCAGTCTTAATTACAGACTCAACTTCAGCCTGCTTTGCGGCTTCAGCTTCTGCTGCTTCTTGTACTGCTTTAGCTTCTGCTTCAACAGCGGCTTTTTCTTCGGCCTGACGAATTGCGATTTTAGCAGCAGTCTCATCCGCTACCTTCTTAGCAAAAGCCTCCAGGTCGATTTCGGGAGTTTTTACTTCCGACATTGTTATCTCCTTTTGAACTGACTTTTCAGTTCCATCCGGTGCATCACTAGCTTCAAATGAATCTTCATCTTTAGCCAGAGACTGACCGGCTAGATCTACACTATTAGTGAAAGTTTTTTTGAACTCATTGTACTCTTCAATAGAGTCAAATGATTTCGCGAGAGAGAAAGTAGCTGCTTGGTTACAAGGTACCGATACCACTGATACTTCAAACAACTCAGCATCCTTTATCTTTAATCCGTCAGTTTCCGATAAGTAATCAGCATCCTTGACTCGGAAACCAACAGAAAATGCTCCAAGAATGCCTTCTTTTACAAGCTGCGCGACATGATCGGGCGCAGACTTAGAAATTTTAGCCTTAAGTTCAAGACCGTTTTCAGTGACTTTAAGTCCTGTAGCGCGTCCGATAGGCTTGTTATAATCGTGATTGAAAAGAATGATAGGATTCTTTTCGAAGTTACCAAGGCCGCCCTTGGTCCATGCTTCGGCTGAAATTGTATCTCCAGCTCGGTCGAAGTCAGCAGTGCTAGCCATTCCGCAAATGTGGACGCTACCATCGTCGTCTTCATTGAGTGCTTTAAACGTAGAGGTAAGGTTAAAAATCTTTTCCATTAGTCTTCACTCTTTGCTTCTGCTTTTGCAGGCTTGCTCGGAGCTGCTTTAGGCTTCGGAGCAGGTTTTGGTGTTGTAGGTTTTGGGGCAGGGGCTTTTTCACGCAGATCAGGATGTTTAATTCTTAAAGCGTGTAAAAGATACTTCCATGCCTTAAAACTTCTTTTTACTGATATAACATGTAAAGCTTCTTTAGGGCCCACAATATTTACATAAGACTTATACTCAATATCGAGGGGCAGCCCGAATTCTTTAAAGTGCGTATAAGCAGTGTCTAAAACTTTCTGTTTTTGTCTTACTGCCATTTATTCTTCTCCTTCTTGCTCTGGCGGTCTTCCGCCTTCATCTGGATTTGCCGCGCTTCCCGCAATATTTGCAGGTACTCGTAAATCATCATATCCTTCTATAGGATCAAAGTTTAGCGCTTCTCTTGCTTCATTGGGAGAAATTATTCCCGTATTTACAAGAGCTGAGTAGTACTGAGACTGATCGCGAAGCTCTGGTTGAAGTGCTGGAATATTTGTAGCATCTTCTATAATTTCAAAACCGAAAAACCTTTCAAGTGAGAAATTAATTTTTCGTACTATAGGTAAGATTGTTTCTAAGTAGTACAATCTCATATTAGGTCGCAAGTTTGCATTATTACCAGAATCTAAAAGAATTGGAGGAATTCCTAACGCTTTTAGAATAATTTTCTCATTTTCTGCAATTGCAGATTGAAAGTCTAACTCTTTAAAGTTTACATTTGAAACTTTGTCTATTTCAATACCGCCGTCTAGTATAAGAGGTCTCTTGCCTCCTGCATCTGGTCTGTATCTAGCAGACCAAGACTGAATCATTCTTTCTTTAATTTTTTCAGATAAAGTGTTTGGGGATTTTAGTACTAAACCTGGAACGGCTCCGTTCTTAAAGAAGTTATCTTGGAAGTCTCTCATTCGTCGCATAAGTATCATAGTACGAAGCGCCGGCTTTAAGCGAGAAACTCCTCTATAAATAGAGTAAAAAGAGTTTTCTTTTACATGAATTATTTCTTTAGGACTAAATGTTACTGTATTATTGTAAGTGTATTTTTCAACATAAGTTTCTTCACTTGTATGAATTATCATTTTATCTGCAGGAAGATGGTACATATGAGCACCGTCGTAGTAGATAAAAACATTTCCGTCTAGTAAATAATCAATAATTAAATTACGACGAAAAGAACTTATGTCTTGAAAAAGATTTGGCTCCTTATTGAGCAAAAGATCGATTCTAGACCTTTTGATGCCTTTAACAACGCTTTGAACAGGTAGTTGGCCTCCAACTTTTACATTAATTTCCGCAGCATCGTCAACAATCATATTTACGCCACGATTTACAATTTCTAAATCTTCGTAAGCTTTTTCATAGCTAACAGTCTGTTCACGGCTGCTTTCAATTTTACCGTCAAAGTATGGCTGCGCAGGGTTGAGCTTTTCCTCTGCTTCTGGCGTTCTACCTATTAGTCTGTCATACCATGCCATGTTTGTCTCTTTGAATCTCTACCCAGCGCATTTGTTTCTTTGCAGTCACTAGGGCTGGATTTCTGCCATACAATCTATGCAGTTCCAAATGATGTTTATGGCAAAGTGTCA
>Ga0181422_1000046_pt1 | contig 33743 bp, 38 predicted proteins | sample 45SPOviralmetaG_FD_130147 | JGI IMG/M metagenome (GOLD analysis project Ga0181422, IMG submission 130147) | Marine viral communities from the oligotrophic San Pedro Time Series (SPOT) site, San Pedro Channel, CA, USA - 45 SPOT_SRF_2013-07-18 | ecosystem: Environmental > Aquatic > Marine > Strait...
TTGGGAGCGCCTATTTATTCAAAACTAGACACCGATATTGCTGCAGCATTGATGAGTATAAATGCAGTCAAGGGTGTAAATATTGGTTCAGGAATGAATGCTGCGTTTTTAAGCGGTGAAGAAAACTCTGATGAAATTAGAAAAAGCTCAGGAAAAATAAAATTTAAAACTAATCATGCTGGTGGAATTCTTGGAGGCATTTCATCGGGTCAAGATATTATCGCATCTTTTGCAGTGAAACCAACTTCATCTATTTTAACTAGCAGGGAAACTATAGATAAAAAAGGCAAGAACACAAATATTTCTGTTAAAGGACGTCATGATCCATGCGTAGGAATTAGAGCAGTACCTATTGGCGAAGCAATGATCAATTGTGTTTTACTTGATCATTTATTAATGCACAGAGCACAGTGTGGTTAATTAGAAATCTTATTTCTATTTTTAGCTAAAATGATATTTGAGTTAAGTGTCTCTTCAACTTTGTGGGCTATAGAAGAGCTATCCAAGCCTGCAGTTTCATACATTTTCTCTGGTATGTCTTGATCAATGAAAATATCTGGTAGGATCATAGATCTGAATTTTAAACCTCTATCAAACACTCCTCTATCTGATAAAAACTGCATTACATGAGATCCAAAACCACCTATTGACCCTTCTTCAATTGTTATTAATACTTCGTGATTAGATGCTACTTCCATAATTAGTTTTTCGTCTAATGGTTTTGCAAATCTTGCATCTATAATTGTACAATCAATCCCTTTTCTTGAAAGTTCTTCTGAAGCTTTTTTACATTCTTCTAATCGTGTTCCAAAATTTATTAAAGCTACTTTTTTTCCTTCTTTAATTACTCTTCCTTTTCCAATTTCAAGTGTTTCTTTAATAGAGGGTAGCTCCACACCTATTCCATTTCCTCTTGGGTATCTAAAAGCAGATGGGCGGTCGTTTATATTTACTGAAGTATTTATCATTTTAACTAGTTCTGACTCATCACTTGCTGCCATAACAACAAAATTTGGTAAAGTTGAAAGATAAGTAATATCGAAAGAACCAGCATGTGTTGGTCCGTCCGCGCCAACTAGTCCTGCACGATCAATAGCAAATCTTACTGGTAATGATTGTAAAGCAACATCATGGACTACTTGATCATAAGCTCTTTGCAAAAAAGTAGAATAGATTGCAGCATAAGGTTTATATCCTTCTGTCGCTAAACCTGCTGCAAAAGTAACCGCATGTTGTTCGGCAATTCCAACATCAAAGGTTCGATCTGGAAATTTTTTCTCAAATAGATTCAAGCCTGTTCCAGATGGCATAGCTCCTGTAATACCAATTATCTTTGTATCTTGTTCAGCGTGTTTTATTAAAGTTTCAGCAAAAACCTTTGTATATGATGGAACGTTTGATTTTGATTTTGTTTGTTCTCCGGTAGAAACGTTAAATTTAGAAACCCCGTGATATTTATCACCTGAGTCTTCTGCTGGTTTATATCCTTTTCCTTTTTGCGTTCTAACGTGAATTAATACAGGTCCTTGATGATTAGAATTTTTTACATTTTCAAAAATTTGAACTAAATTTTCAACATCATGACCATCTATTGGTCCTACATAATAAAAACCAAGCTCACTAAATAACGTACCTCCAGTTACAATATTTCGAAGTAAATCCTCTGCTTTACCAGCTTTTTGGCTAAACCTTTTTGAAAAGGATGAAATAATCATTTTTAATGTTTCTCTAAAGCTAAAATATAATTTTCCAGATAAAAGCTTTGCTAAATATTTACTCATAGCTCCAACGGGCCTTGCTATTGACATATCGTTGTCATTTAAAATAACTATTAATTTTGATTTTAAAGCACCAGCATTATTCATTGCTTCGTAAGCCATACCTGCGCTCATTGCCCCATCGCCAATAACTGCTATTACATTATTATTATTATTAGATAATTTTTTTGCAACCGCCATTCCAAGTGTAGAAGAAATAGAAGTTGAACTGTGAGCCGCACCAAAGGGGTCATATTCGCTCTCAGTTCGTTTAGTAAAACCTGATAAACCTCCTCCTTTACGCAATGTTTTAATTTTATCTCTTCGTCCAGTTATAATTTTATGTGGATAGCACTGATGACTTACATCCCAAACTAATTTGTCCTTAGGGGTATCAAAAACATAATGTAAAGCAATTGTTAACTCAACAACACCCAGGCCGGCACCTAAATGTCCTCCTGTCTCAGAAACGACATCTACTAGTTCGTCTCTTAATTCATCTGAAATTTGTCTAAGATCTTCTTTTTTGAATTTTCTTAAATCTGCTGGAAAATTTATTTGTTTAATAATTTTACCCATTAAAATTTTCTTTCTAAAATAAATTCTATAGTTCTCGTCAATTCTATAGCTTTTTTTCCATGTTTTTTTAATTTACGCAATATTTTTTTCTTTAAATTATTCGCATACAAATAAGCTTTTTTTTCGCCCATTAAGTTTAATAAAGTTGATTTACCTTTTTTATTATCTTTTTTGACAGGTTTTCCTAACAAATGTTTAGAGCCTTTTTTATCTAAAAAATCATCAGTAAGTTGAAATAGTAAACCTATTTCTTCTCCAAGACTACTTAAATACCTTTTTTCTTTTTTTGTTTTATTAGCTATTACTCCAACTGCGTATAAACAGAAATTGAATAATTTTCCTGTTTTTTTCTTTTGCATATCTATAATTTGACTAATTTTTTTTTTCTTTTTTTCAAATTTTAAGTCAAGTTCTTGACCTCCTGCAATACCTGTGTGTCCAGAACAGCTCGCCAAATGACTTATTATTTCATTTTTTATTTTTGAATTAAGTAATAATTTTTTATCAGCAATAATCTCAAAAGCTAAAGTTAAAAGAGAACTGCCTGCTAAAACAGCCGAAGCTTCACCAAATTTTATATGAGTTGATGGTTTGCCTCTCCTCATAGAGTCATTATCCATACAAGGAAGATCATCGTGAATTAAAGAGTAAGAGTGTATACATTCAACTGCTGCACAAATATTTAAAAGCTTATTTTCTTTGATGCCAAATATCTTTCCAGTATCAAAAATTAAAGTTGATCTAATTTTTTTTCCACCAGAGATAACACCGTACTTCATTGGTCTTATAAGCAAAGATTTTTTTTGTTTTTTTAAAAAATTGACTAAAAAATTATCAATTTTTTTTGCATTTTTTGATAACTTTTTTTTAATAATCATTTGTTTTTTAGAGAAATTTCTTTAAATTTTTTTTTAAATAATTCATCCATATGTTTATTAAGCTGAATTAACCTTTGATAATCGCTCACAGACTCTTTTAGGTCTATTTCTTTATTTTCTAACTTGCTCAAAATTGCATCAATTTCGTCGCGAGCTTCTTTTAATGATTTACTTTTAATATCAGCTGGAATATTTTCATTTTTCATTTAATAAATAATTGTTACATTATGAAAAATAGTTATTCAAATATATTTAAATTTAATAAAAAAAATCTATATAAATCGATCAAATATTTAAATAATAAAAAAGTAGTAGGACTCCCTACTGAGACAGTTTATGGACTTGGAGGGAATGGTTACTCAAAAAGAGCAATAAAAAAAATCTATAAATTAAAAGGTAGACCAAAATCGAACCCTCTAATAATACATTATTACAATTTAAGTAATGCATTTGATGACGTAGTTATTAATAATAATTTTTTAAAACTTTATAAAAAATTATGTCCAGGCCCAATAACATTTATCTTAAATAAGAAAAAAAATTCTAAAATTCACCCTCTTGCTACAGCTAAATTGAAAACTGTTGCAATTAGATTCCCTAAGCACAAATTTACAAGAACTATATTGAAAAATATAAATTTTCCATTAGCTATGCCAAGTGCAAATAAGTCTACCAATGTTAGTCCGGTGAGCGCAAAGGATGTATTTGAAGAATTTCAAAATAAAATACCAGTAATAATTGATGGGGGTAAGTCTAGAATAGGAATCGAGTCAACAGTAGTAGATTTGACTAGTAGTCCAAAAATTTTGAGACCTGGTGTCATAATTCAAAAATATGTTGAAAAAATTTTAAAATTAAAATTAAAAAAAAAAATTAATAAAAGTAAAATTAAATCTCCTGGAATGATGAAAAAACATTACTCACCAGGAATACCTATACTTATTAATCAAAAAAAATATGATGGTAAAAGTGCTTTTCTATATCTTGGTTATAAATTTAAGAATAAAGGAAATTTTTTTAGCTTAAGTAAAAATTCAAATCTTAACGAGGCGGCATCAAATTTATACAAAATGTTTAGATTGATCAAAAAAAAAGGATACAAAAAAATTCAAATAGGCAATATTCCTAATATAAATTCTGGTATAGCAATTAATGATAGAATAAAACGAGCATCAAAATTCAAATGAAATTAGAAGTAAAAAATTTAGTTAAAGAATTTAAAACAACAATCGCTGTTAATAAAATTAGTTTTGTAATTGAAAAAAATACAACATTAGGCCTTTTAGGTCCTAATGGATGTGGAAAAACTACCTCGATAGGTATGATGCTTGGATTAATAACTCCTACTAGTGGAGAAATCTTAATAAATGAAATTAATTTTAAACCTAAAAATAGAATAAAATTTTTAAGCTTAATGAATTTTGCCTCTCCATACATTGAGCTACCAAAAAAACTTACGGTTAAGCAAAATTTAGAAGTTTACGCTAGATTGTATGGGGTAAAAAATATTGATCAAAGAATATTTGAGATGGTAGAGGAATTAAATTTACAAAAATTTTTGAATAAACTTACTGGTGAGTTATCTTCTGGTCAAAAAAATCGTGTATCTTTAGCAAAATCTTTAATTAATAAACCTAAGTTATTGTTTCTAGATGAGCCAACTGCAAGTCTTGATCCTGATGTAGGAGATTTTGTAAGAGAGTATATAGAAAAATATAAAAAAAATAATGAACTAACTATATTGCTTGCTTCTCATAATATGAAAGAGGTTGAGAGATTGTGCAACAATATAATCATGATGAAACAAGGGCAAATCGTTGATAGTGGTACCTGCAAAGAATTAATTAAAAAACATGGTAGAGAAAATTTAGAGGATACTTTTCTTAAAATAGCTAGGAGCAAAAGTGAATTGGAATAAAATATTTGCATTGAGTTTAAGACATATCTACTTAATAAAAGGCTCTTTTCCGAGAATTTTAGACTTAATTTATTGGCCAACTATACAAATATTCCTTTGGGGTTTTATCTCCAAATTTTTTACTTTAAATTCATCTTACTATGAAAACACTGTTGGAATAATTTTAAGCGCAGCAATACTTTATGACTTTCTTTTTAGATCAAGTATAAGTTACAATATGATGTTTTTGGAAGAAATATGGAGTAGAAATTTTACGAATTTATTCATAGCACCAATCAAACTAAGTGAGATTATTTCTGCACTAACTTTAACTGCAATATTTAGAACTTTAATTGGTTTAATACCAGCTGCTCTTTTAGCAATACCTTTTTTTGGAGTATCTATTTTAAATATAGGAGTGCCTTTAATTTTTTTATTGATTACTCTTTATATTTTTGGAGTAACACTGGGACTTTTAGTAACCTCTGGACTAGTAAGGTTTGGTCCATCTTTTGAAAATATAGCATGGGCGAGCTTGTTTTTTTTGGCTCCATTAGGATGTATTTACTATCCAATAGAAATACTTCCAGAATGGCTTCAAATTATTGCAAAATTACTACCCTTAGTTCATATCTTTGAGGAGATGAGAAACATCCTAATATATGATAACATTAATTACTTTCAAATATTTAAAGCTATTTTAATTTCTTTTTTATATTTTGTGATTGGAGTAATTATTTTTTACTTATCGTACAAAGGGGCTAAAAATAGAGGGACTTTAATAAATATGGGTGAATAAAATGCATAAAAATATTGATAAAATTAAAGACTTAGAAGGACCGCCAAAAGTAATAAAAAACCTATTTAGCGAGAATGAAATTGAGCAATTTCTTGAATTATACAAAAATTTGCCAACAACTGTTCATAATAAAAAACAAAACGTAATTAAGAAAAGATGGCTTAAAAGTTTTAATGAAAAACTAGAGGAGCTTTTTTACAACAAAGTAAAAAGTGAGATAGGTGATTTTAAAATGGACAATTTGAAAGACGAAGATAACAATGATATTTTGGGGCTATTTCAAGAAAGCTATAATCCGATAGGTTTACATGTTGATGCTGGTTTTGATTTAAGTGAAATTATTTATAAACAGACTTTAATACCATTAACTTCAAGAGGCAGCACTGTTATTTTTAAAAATAAATTTTATGGTAACTCAACTAATTTTACAATCGATGAAAATGAATTAAAAATTAAAGATCTTAAATATGGTCAAAATATTCGATCCTCTGAGCACCTTGAAATGTATGAAAAAAAAACTTTTAATCATGATCATTACAAAAAATACTTACAACATGAAAAAATTGAAAACCTATCAGGACTTGAAATTGATTTAGTCTATGAATGGGAATTAGGTTCAATGTTAATTTTTGATAGAACAAGATTACACTGTTCTTCATCCTTAATTGAAGGAAAAAAAATAGGGCTTACAACTTTTACAAAAAAATAAATATCATTCAGATGGCTAAAAAAAAAAATAAATTTTTTAGAAGTTTATTAAAGATTGTATTACCAGGCATTTTTAAGGTTCTTATTAAATTAAAATTGAATAGAAGAGTTATCAATTATCTAAGTGAAAAAAGTTACAAAAGTAATAATCAATATAACTTTATAAATATAATAAATAAATTATTAAAAAAAGAAAAAATAATATCTTTAGATGTTGGTGCTCAGGGTGGTTTTAACTCTGATGATTTTTTTTCAAAAAAGTATAATATTTTTTTTGAAGATATACTAATAGAACCGATAAAAGAGGAGGCTAATAAATTACATCAAAAAAAGTTAACTTTAAATAAAGGGCTCTGGAGCAAAAAAGAGAAGAAGAAATTATATATTCTAGATAACAGACTCGGAAGTTCATCCATGTATGAACCTGATGAGAATTATTTTGACTTACATAATATTAAAAACAATGATTTCAAAAATTATAAAGTTACTCGAACTGTGGAAGTTGAATGTGATACCTTATCAAACCAATTAACAGAACTTAATATTAAGAAATTAGATTATTTAAAAATTGATACTCAAGGTGCAGAACTAGAAATTTTAAAAGGCCTAGGAAATTATCGTCCGCTAATGATAAAGTTAGAAACTCATTTTTTTTCAATGTACAAGGATGTTCCAGAATGGAATCAGCTAATTAATTATATATATAAATTAAATTATGTTTTAATAGATTGGAAGGGAATTGGTGATCATATCACAAGAATTCCAGCCGAAGCAGATATGATTTTCATACCAAATTTTAAAAATGACTCTGGAAAGAACTTGATTAAAAACAATAAGGAAAAATTTATAAGTCTAATGTTGATCTTTGGTCAATTAAAACTTCTACAAAGTATTATAAAAAAATTTAATTTAAATGAGTATGAACTTTCACAAATAGAGGATCAATATTTTAACTAATGGCTATATACGATTGTTTTCAGTATTTTAATGAAGATCACATTGTAGATCTTCGTCTACATGTTCTAAATAAGTACGTTGATTATTTTGTAATTTCAGAGTCAACTAAAACTCATCAGGGAAAAAACAAAAAATTGAATTTTGATATAAAAAATTTTGCTAAATTTAAAGATAAAATAATTTTTATAATTGCTGATTACAAAGAAGAAATTAATTTTGATAAACATACAGGTGGGGAGTCTCCAATTGAACAGCATCAACGAAATTCACTTTCGGAAGGAATTAAAAATGCTTCACCAGAAGATCTTATAATTTTATCTGACTCGGATGAAATACCAGATCTTAAAAAATTACCTCAGATTAAAAAAAATAAAAAGTTCATAGCGTTTTCACAAAAAATGTTTATGTATAAATTAAATTTACAAAATGTAGATGAAAGCAATTGGATAGGTTCTAAAATTTCAAAAAAAAAGAATATAAAATCAATGCAAGATTTGAGAAATTTAAAATTTAAAAACTATCCTTTTTGGAGATTAGATAAATTAAATCAACAAATAATTAATGGTGGATGGCATTTTTCATATATGCAAACGCCAAAACAAATACTGCAAAAAGTTAAGTCTTTCTCACACGGGGAATATAATAATGCAGATTTAAATGAAAAAAAAATTGAAGAAAAAATATTAAGAAATGAGGATATTTTTGGCCGTGGAAAAAAACTAAAAAAAATATCTTTAGATAGCAGTTACCCAGAGTATGTAATTGAAAATAAAGAAAAGTTTTTAAACTGGATTATTTAAAATGGTGCGCCGGATAGGAGTCGAACCCATAACCTCCGGAGCCGAAATCCGGCGCTCTATCCAGTTGAAGCTACCGGCGCATTACAAGTAATTTAAATTAATTTATGAATAATACAATTAAATTTTCTATTGATGCAAAAAATAGTGGAAAAAGATTGGATGTTTTTCTGCGAGAAAATATAAAACATCTTACAAGAACATTTTTAAAAAAATTAATTACAGGTAATCAAGTATTGTTAAATAATAAAATACATACTTCACCCTCCTCTAAAGTCAAACTTAAAGACAAAATTACTATTAATATAATAGATAAAAATATTCAGAATATTATTCCACAAAAAATAGCTTTGGATGTAATTTATGAGGATAAAAATATTTTAGTAGTTAACAAACCAAAAGGTATGGTTGTTCATCCTGGTGCAGGTAATCATGAAAATACTTTAGTGAATGCTTTGCTGTATAAGTATAAAAAAAATTTGTCAGATTTAAATGGAACACTAAGACCAGGGATTGTTCACAGAATTGATAAAGAAACAAGTGGTCTTTTAGTTGTTGCTAAAAATAATTCAGCACACTCTAATTTAGGTTATCAATTTAGCAAACATACTATAAAAAGAAAATACCTTTGTTTAATATGGGGTGTAGTAAGGCCTCTTAGTGGAAAAATTAGTACTTTGATTACAAGAGACAAAAAAAATCGACAGTTAATGACTGTGAGTGACATAAATGGAAAAAAAGCAATCACGAATTATGAAACAATTAAAGTTTTTAATATCAAGGATATTCCAAAAATAAGTTTACTTGAATGTAAATTAGAAACAGGTAGAACTCATCAAATCAGAGTACATTTAAAATATAAAGGTACTTCCTTACTAGGCGACAAACAATATGGAAAAAAGAATATTAAATTTAAAAAAATTAATAATGATTTTTATATTAAATTAAATAAATTATCTGGTCAGGCTTTACATGCTAAAACTTTAGAATTTACTCATCCTAATACAAAAAAAAGGATGAGTTTTAACTCAGATTTACCATATGAATTTAGTAAAATACTGAGTTTGCTTGAAAATTTAAGCAGTTGAAATTTTAAATTTCATCTATAAATAATCAATGATGAGTAAAAAAAATCAAATAAGTAATTTACCAACCCCTTCTGTAGGAGGTTTGTCTGTTTACTTAACTCAAATTAAAAAGTTTCCAATGTTAGATGCTGAAGAAGAATATATGCTAGCAAAAAATTGGAAAGAAAATGGAAATTTGAAGGCTGCTCACAAATTGGTAACAAGCCACTTAAGACTCGTTGCAAAAATTGCAATGGGATATCGAGGTTATGGATTACCTGTAAACGAATTAATTTCAGAGGGTAATCTAGGTTTAATGCAAGCAGTTAAAAAATTTGATCCTGATAAAGGATTTAGACTTGCTACATACGCAATGTGGTGGATTAAAGCAGCTATCCAAGAATATGTTTTAAGGTCATGGAGCTTGGTAAAAATGGGAACTACCACGGCTCAAAAAAAACTTTTTTTTAATCTTAAAAAACTAAAAAATCAAATTGCACCTAACCAAGAGGGTGATTTAAAAGATGAACAAGTTAGCGAAATATCAAAAAGATTAGATGTTGAATCTCATGAAGTTATTAATATGAATAGGAGAATGATGGGTCAAGAAAAATCATTGAATGATCCAATTAAAAAAGGAGAAGCAGATGAATGGCAGGACTGGTTAGTGGATGATAGTCTTGATCAAGAGTTAATTGTATCTCAAAAACAAGAATTCGATGATAAAAAAGAATTATTAAGTAGCGCAATGAAAATTTTAAACGATAGAGAAAAAGAAATAATTACAGCTAGACGACTCTCCGAAGAGCCGAAAACTTTGGAAGAGCTAAGTAAAAAATATAGAATAAGTAGAGAGAGAATAAGACAAATAGAAACAAAGGCTTTTGAAAAGTTACAAAAATCTATGATCAATGCAAGTAAGTCAAAAAACTTATTGCCAGTAAATTAATTTTTAAAAGGATCTTCAACCAAAATTGTATCATCTCTCTCAGGACTAGTAGATATACTTGATATTTTAGCCCCAACAAAATCCTCAAGAGCATGAATATATCTTTTAGCATTTTCGGGTAGATCTTTTAAATTTCTTATTCCTTGAGTTTTAGTTTTCCATCCAGGAAAAGTTTTATAAATTGGTTTAATATTAAACTGATCTTCAGAAGCTGCTGGCAAATAATCAATTTTTTTTCCATTCAATTCATACTCTACACACATTTTAATTTCGTCTAACTCATCAAGAACATCTAGCTTAGTTAAAGCAATACCATTAATTCCAGAGACTTTGATCGTTTGACGAACTAAAACTCCATCAAACCATCCGCACCTTCTTTTTCTAGCAGTAACAGTTCCAAATTCTTTCCCTCTTTTACCTAGACTATCTCCTATTTTATCATTTAATTCTGTTGGAAATGGTCCGCTACCAACTCTTGTAGTGTAAGCTTTTGTTATACCCAATATATAATTAATCTTGTCAGGACCTGAGCCTGAACCAGTAGCTGCCATCGCTGGGACAGTATTTGAAGATGTTACATAAGGGTAAGTTCCATGATCTACATCTAAAAGAATTCCTTGCGCACCCTCAAATAATATTTTTTTTCTGTCATTGTTATATTGATCTAATTTTAACCAAACTGGCTGAGCATATTTAAGTATTTCTGGAGCAATTTTTAACAATTTATTTTTTAAATCATTTTTTTCGAATACCTTCTTGTTTAAACCTTTTCTTATTGCATTATGATGTAATAAAACATTTTCTAATCTTTTATCTAAATTGCTTTCTGATCGTAAATCCATTACTCGAATTGATCTTCTTCCAACTTTATCTTCATAGCAAGGTCCTATTCCTCTTCTTGTGGTTCCAATTTTTCCTTTTCCAGCAGCGTCTTCTCTGATTTCATCCATCTCTTGATGAAATGGTAGTATGAGTGATGCAGACTCTGAAATCATGAAGTTTTCAGGAGAAACGTTTATACCTTGTTTTTTTATTTCCTCAATTTCACTTAAAAGCGCCCAGGGATCTATTACAACTCCATTTCCTAGAATTGAAATTTTATCTTTTCTTACTATTCCAGACGGTAACAATCTTAATTTAAATACTTTTTTATCAATTACTAAAGTGTGACCAGCATTATGACCTCCTTGAAACCTAACAACAATATCAGCTTCATTGGATAGCCAATCAACTATCTTTCCTTTCCCCTCATCTCCCCACTGCGAACCAACTACTACAACATTTTTCATTAATTAAATTTTTTATTTAAAGCGATAGAATTTAAATGGTTTATCGGGCCGTTTCCTTTTCCTAAGTTAAAATTTGATTTTATGGCATCATTAACATATTTAATTCCAAGCTCACAAGATTTATTCAAATCTTTTCCACATGATAAATAAGTTGCTATTGCCGAAGAAAGTGTGCAACCGGTTCCGTGGGTATTTTTTGAATTATGTCTTTTATTTTTAAATAATTTAATACCTTGCCTGGTAAGTAAAATATCATTCATTTCTTTTGATTTTAAATGCCCGCCTTTAATCAAAACATTTTTAGCTCCCAAATTCATTAAAATTTTTCCAGCTTTAATCATATCTTGAATATTTGAAATTTTTTTTTTTGAAAGAATTTCAGCCTCAGGTATATTTGGCGTTATTAAAAAAGTTTCTTTAATTAAATATTTTTTAAGATATTGAACTGCAGAATTATTTATCAGTTTTGCACCTCCTTTTGCAACCATAACTGGATCTAAAACTACCTTTTTTACTCTAAACTTTTTTAAGGATTTAATTACTGATAGAATTACTTGTTTAGAATGTAACATCCCTATTTTTATTGCTTGAGGTCTGATATCTTTTAAAGAAAATTCTATCTGATTACGTATTTCTTTGGGATTTATCCCAACTATTGATTTAACTCCAGTTGTATTTTGTGCAGTTACAGCTGTGATAGCCGTCATCGCATAGGACCCTAAAGATGTAACGGTCTTAATATCGGCCTGTATTCCTGCTCCGCCAGACGAGTCTGAGCCTGCAATTATAAAAACTTTTGATTTTGGTTTCATTTAATTAATTGATTTTTTTATTATATTGATACACTTATTCATTAAAGAATGATTGAAAGACTCACACATTATTCTAATTTTAGATTCTGTTCCTGAAGGCCTTACAAGTAATCTGCCATTACACTTTATTAGTTGATTAGCTAACTTTATTGCTTTTTTGCATTTAATAGAGTGAATGATTTTTTTCTCTTTAACACTAATATTTAAAAGTTTTTGTGGAACTGCTTTGTATACTTTAAATATTTTGCTGGCTAGTTTTCCTTTTCGTAAAGCAAATAAAGTTTCTAATGCAACTAAAAGACCATCACCTGTCGTAGCAAATTTGCCCAATATTATATGCCCCGACTGTTCGCCACCTAAATTAAAATTATTCCTCTTCATCATTTCTTTTACATACCTGTCACCTACTTTGGATCTTTTAAATTTAATTTTTTCATTAAGAAAGAATTTTTCTAAGCCATAATTAGACATAAGAGTTCCAATGACTCCCCCTCTAAGAATTTTTTTACTTTTCCATCTTTTAGCAATCATCGCTATAATCTGGTCACCATCAATAATTTGAGATTTTTCATCACACATTATTACTCTGTCAGCATCTCCGTCTAAAGCTATACCAAGATCTGCTTTAAATTTTTTAACATGTTTTTTTAAAACTTGAGGGAAAGTAGAGCCGCACTTATGATTTATATTTGAACCATTAGGGTTTACCCCAATAGAGAAAACTTTTGCCCCTAGATCAGAAAGTATTTTAGGAGCAGATTTATACCCCGCTCCATTTGCGCAGTCTATCACCAGTTTCATTCCTTTTAAGCTGAAATTTTTTGGAAAATTATTTTTTAATATTTCAATATATTTATCGTTACCGTCCTCTAATCTTTTTACTCTACCTAAGAATTTTGGTTCTGATAAGTGATTTATTGTTTTTGTATCGATTAGATTTTCAATTTTTTTTTCAATTCTATCAGATAATTTCATTCCATCTGGTCCAAAAAGTTTTAGGCCATTGTCATGAAAGGGGTTGTGAGAAGCAGTAATCATAATTCCTAAATTGGCTTTCATATTTTTTGTTAACATCGCCAATCCATTTGTTGGCAAGGGTCCTAAAGTATAAATATGCATGCCGGCAGAAGCTAAACCTGACACTAAAGCTGGTTCAAGGGTGTATCCTGATAATCTTGTATCTTTAGCAATAATTGCTATCTGTTTTTTTTTCTTCAAGTTTTTAAAATATGTTCCCGCTGCTAATCCAAATTTAAAAAACTTTTCACCGTTAATATTCCCAGTATTGACTTTTCCTCTTATTCCATCTGTACCAAAATATTTTTTTTTCATTTTAATAAAGTCTCAAATACTAAAAGACCTTGTTTCACTTCCCCTACATTGTGTACTCTAAAAATTTTTACTCCTTGTGAAAATGAATAAATTATTGAGGATAAGGTTCCTCCAATTCTCTCTTTAGTATCATATTTTCCAGCAATTTGATTAATAAATCTTTTTCTAGATGTCCCAATTAATATAGGAAAACCAAGTGAATGAAATAAAGAAATCTTATTTAAAATCATCAAATTATGTTTCAAGTTTTTTCCAAAACCAATTCCGGGATCTAATATAATTTTTTTTTTGTACTTATCTTTTTTAAACCTTTCAATTTGAGCTTCGAAGAAATCATATATATCTAATAAAACATGATTATAAGATGGTTTATTTTGCATAGTCTGTGGAGTTCCTTGCATATGGTGAATTATTTTCCATAAGTTCTTATTCTGAACGAGCTTAAACGACTTTGGATCAAATTCAAAACAAGAGACATCATTTATGATATCTGTTTTTTTCTTTATTGAAAATTCCATCACATTTGATTTCCTCGTATCAATTGATAGTAATATATTTGGAAATTTTACCTTAAATTTATCAATTATTTTTCTAACTCTATAAAGTTCATTTTTTTGAGATATAATTTGTGAACCGGGTCTAGTTGACTCACCTCCGATATCAATGATATCAACTCCAGCTTTTTTCATTTCTTTTATTCTTTGATAGGCTTTTTTATAGGAGTTGAACTTGCCGCCATCAGAAAAACTATCAGGGGTCAAATTTAAAACACCCATAAGTAAATGGTTTTTTTTTTTATAAAATTCTCTTTTCGTTGTAATCTTTTTTAAATCATTAAATATTTTTTTTTTAATAGAAGAATTCAATTTTTTGATATTTTTAATATCAATAATTTTTGAGGTTACATTTTTATTTTCTCTGGTTAAGATTTCAATTTGATTAAAAGATATCGAACTGTCTCCACAAAGCGGTAGAGTTAATTTTTTTTTTACTAGTTTTTTGGAATTTGAGCCGTAGAAAAAATTACACGCACGTGTGTAATATTTCTTCATTTTTTAAACTGCTGGCTTAGGTTTTAATCCTAGAGAACCAAGAGCTGACGATGTTTTTCCGTCATCCTCATCTTCTTCTTTGAAAGATCTGGTTGGTTTAATATCTTTTAAAATTAAGTCTCTTATTTCATCGCCAGATAATGTTTCATAAATTAAAAGCGCTTTAGCTAATTTATGTAGATCATCAATTTTGTCGGTAAGTACTTTTTTTGCTCTATCATAGCCTGCGTCTACAATTTTTTTAACTTCTGAGTCTATTTTTTTTGCTGTCTCTTCAGACATGTTTTGTTGCTTAGTTACCGATCTGCCTAAAAATACCTCTTCTTCATTTTCACCATAAGCTAATGGGCCCAACTCTTTACTCATACCATATTTTGTAACCATATTTTTTGCCATCTTCGTAGCCATATCTATATCTGAAGAAGCTCCAGATGTTACTTTGTCATGACCAAAGATGATTTCTTCTGCTATTCTTCCTCCCATTGCAACTGCGATATCAGAATACATCTTCTCCCTGGTAACTGACAATTGATCTCTTTCTGGTAATCTCATAACCATTCCAAGAGCTCTTCCTCTTGGAATAATTGTAGCTTTGTGAATAGGATCGGAGGCTTTTTCATTTAACGCAACTATTGCATGGCCACCTTCATGGTAAGCTGTAAGTTTTTTTTCATCTTCCGACATAACCATTGATCTCCTTTCGGCGCCCATCATCACTTTATCTTTAGCCTCTTCAATGTCAGACATTGTGACAACTCTTTTATTTTTTCTAGCCGCTAGCAATGCGGATTCATTAATTAAATTAGCTAAGTCTGCACCTGAAAATCCAGGTGTTCCTCTTGCTATTGTTCTGAGTTTAACATCCGGTCCAGTGCTAATTTTTTTGACATGAACTTTTAAAATTGCTTCTCTACCAATTATATCTGGATTACCTACAACTACTTGTCTATCAAATCTACCAGGTCTTAATAAAGCTGGATCTAATACATCAGGTCTATTAGTTGCCGCAATTAAAATTATTCCTTCATTAGTATCAAAGCCATCCATTTCAACTAATAGCTGATTTAAAGTTTGCTCTCTTTCGTCGTTTCCTCCGCCTAAACCTGCTCCTCTGCTTCTTCCAACTGCATCGATCTCATCAATAAAAATAATGCAAGGGGAATGTTTTTTTCCTTGTTCAAACATGTCTCTAACTCTTGATGCACCTACTCCAACAAACATCTCTACGAAATCTGATCCTGAAATAGAAAAAAATGGAACATTTGCCTCTCCAGCTATAGCTTTTGCTAATAAAGTTTTTCCCGTTCCTGGAGGTCCAATTAAAAGAGCACCCTTCGGAATTTTTCCTCCTAAACGACTAAATTTTTTTGGATCTTTTAAAAATTCAACTATTTCTTCAACTTCTTCTTTGGCTTCTTCCACACCAGCAACATCATTAAAAGTTACTTTACCTTGCGCCTCATTAAGTAATTTTGCTTTGGATCTACCAAAGCCCATTGCCCCACCTTTTCCTCCTTGCATCTGACGCATAAAAAATATCCATACACCAATAAGTAATAACATCGGGAACCATGATAATAAAACTCCTAATAGAGATGGCATTTTATCCTCTTGAGGTGATGCAACAATACTTACACCTTTTGAGGAAAGTTTATCAACTAACTCGGGATAATTAGGAGAGTATGTTTTGAAAGTATTTCCGTCAGCTAAAACTCCTGAAATATTATTTCCTTGAATTTGAACTTCGACTACTCTGCCAGCATTAACTTCATTTAAAAAATTTGAAAATGGTAAAGAGTTTTTTTCAGAATTTACTCTGTTTGGATCTTGAAACATATTAAATAGTCCCACAGATAGTAAGACTATAATTACCCACATTACTAAATTCTTTATATTCATATTATTACTTAAATAGTTATAAATTGTTGATATTCAAGTATATTTTAAAAATTAATGAGTTGTAAATAAGACAAAATGCAACCAATAACCTTTAATTTTTTAGATTTTTTCAATTTTTAGACATAGATTTTCACCTTTTTTCAAAAAAATACACCCCCCTAAGGTTGAACTTTTAAAATCTGTCCTATTTATATTTTTGATTAAATTTTCGACTTTTTTTGATCTTAAATCATAATAGTTTCTTTTAAGAAGCTTTATAGATTTATTAATAAGAGATATTTTAATTTCATTATTAAGGCTATGATATTTTTTAAGATTAATTAGAATTTCTTTATTATGTTTTTTGATCAATTCTTTAAAAACCTTTTTCAAATAATCATCTAGAGTTTTTTTGCTCAACGATAAATTCTCAATAGATCTATAAATTTTTTCATACGAAATACCACTTTTTTCTAATGGCTTCTTTAAGTTTCTAATTTTAGTTCTTAAAAATTTATTATTTTTGTTTGATGGATCTTTAAAATATGTCCCAAAAAAACTTTTTGAAATTTTGATTAAAAATTTTTTCTTTATGTTTAAAAGAGGCCTGAATAAACTTACTTTACTATTGATTTTACTCAGCGATCTCATTGAAGATAATCCCTTTAAACCGCTACCCCTCGATAATCTAATAAAGAAAGTTTCTACTTGATCCTCTAAATTATGTGCGGTTAAAATAGTTTTTATTTTATGAATTTTACAATAATTCAATAACATTTCGTATCTAGTATTTCTTGCCTCTGCTTGAATATTTTTAATTATTTTTTTTTTATTTGATAAAATTCTTAAGTTAATTTTTTTTCTTTTAAGTAAGCTTTTGACTTTTTGCGCTTCTTGGTTAGAGTTTTTTCTAATTTGATGATCTACTAAAACGTAATAAAACTTAGTTTTTTTATGCTTCATATAAAACTTTGATAAAGCAACTAATGCTAGGCTATCCGGCCCACCTGAGACTGCGACTAGATAATTTTTTTTATTTAAATTTCCTAATTTAATTTTAAAATCTAAAAATATATTTGATAATTCTTGAGACTTTTTGAAATCGTTACTAAGATTTGCACTTGAATTTTTTTTGCTCATACTGTGCTTTTTGTAACACAGACTTACTAGCTTTTGGATATTCTTTTTTAAGTCCCGAGATCATTTTACAGCCTTGATCTTTTTCACCAAGCTGAACCATTGTAATACCTAGCTTAAGGAGATTGTCTGGAGCTTTTTCACTTTTTGGATAATTTTGATATCCATCAAGATAAGCCGTAGCAGCATCAGAATATAACTGTCTTATTCTAAAAGTCTCTCCATACCAATATTGTGCGCTTCCAGCTAAATCATGATCTTTATTTTTATCTATAAATTCTTTTAATGCAAATTCTGCTGTTTCATAATCTCCAATCTTCATAAAACTTACTGCAAATTCATATTGTTCATTTGCAGGTTTGTTGGGAAGAAGAGAGTCTCTCTTTTCAGGTTCTTCTGCTATTACTGTTTGGGCGGTCTCAACTGAATTAATTGATTGTTCTTTCGGTAAGTTTGAGGTTTGATATCCGGGAGATGCACCAAAATCCTGCGGCTTGGATGAACCAGGAAGAACAGCTTGTTTTTCTTTAGTTGAGCTAGATGAGCCATTTTCTAAATCTGAAAATCTTAATTGTGTATCTGATTGGATTTTTGAAACTCGTGTAGACAATTTATCTAATTTAAAATTAACTTCCTCAAATCTATTTGTGAGTTCTCTAAATTGATTTTCAATTTCATTTAATTTTAAAAGATGCTTAGTTAATATATCTTCGTTAAGCCCATCAGAACTAACGGAGTTTGAAGATTTTAGTGAAACAATGTCTGACTTTTGATAAACTGCTTTCTCTAAAGTTTTAAGATCTTTTGTAATCACCTGAATTTGATCAGAAATGGCTTGTAAAAAAATTTCCTCATCTTCGGCTAAACCAATGTTTGCTACTGAAATAAAAATGACAGTTAGAAAAAAGTTTCTAATTTTGATTACCGATAACATGATTCAGTTTTAGTTTGATATGATGGCAAAAAAAAGACCCCTAAATATTGACATATTAAGGGGTCTAAAATTTAACTAAAATTCAATTAGTTTACTTTAACAGTTACCGATCGTCTATTTTGAGACCAAGCTAAAGGTGTCGAAGCTGGGTTCACTGGTTTTTCTTTACCGTAACTAATTACAGAAATTCTTTTTCCTGAAATTCCATAAGTCATTAAATAATCTCTTGCAGCATTAGCTCTTCTCTCACCTAATGCTAAGTTATATTCTCTAGTTCCTCTTTCATCCGCATGACCTTCAATAGTTACATTAAGACTTTTGTTTTTTCTTAAGTAAGTAGCTTGTTTTCTTAAAGTCGATCTAGATGCAGTTGTTAAAGAAGATTTATTAGTTGCAAAGAATATTCTGTCAGGAACACCAGAAGCTAAATATTTAACTGTTTCTTTTCCAGTATATACGTCGCCATCTACGTTTCCTGATTTTTTTGCTGTAGAACATGCACTTAAAATTAAAGTAGCAAAGATTACTAATAATATATTTTTTAAATTCTTATTAAACATCATTTTTTCCCCTAGGTTTGATAATTGGTTTATTTCAAATTATTGAATGTTATTCAAGTGTATTTTACATAAAATAATACCTTATTTTGATAAAAGAGAAGACCAAGATGGGTCTGAAGCATCACTTTCAGTCTTAAGCCTTCTTTCGTTATATCCCGTAATATCAATGGACCACAATTTAGCGGAAAAACCCTCTCCTTTTGATCCCGATTTAGTCTCCCTATAAAAAACTAAAACTCTTCCGTTAGGAGACCAAGATGGAGCCTCTTGATAATAATTTTCGGTTAAAAGTCTCTCTCCAGTTCCATCAACTCTCATAACACCAATATAAAATCTTCCTTTACGCATTTTTGTAAATGCAATTAAATCTCCTCTTGGTGACCATACGGGTGTGCCGTAAATGCCATTTCCAAAAGTAATTCTTTTGACCCCGCTTCCGTCACTTCGCATAACATAAATTTGTTGTAAACCGCTTCTATCAGAATTGAATGCTATAAATTTTCCGTCTGGAGAAAATGATGGAGAGGTATCAATTGAAGAATGATCAGTTATTCTTTCAACAACTCGAGACTCTAAATCCATAGTATAAATATCTGAATTTCCATCCTTAGCAAAACTCATAACTATTTTTTTTCCATCTGGAGAAAATCTAGGTGCAAATGTCATCCCTGGAAAATTTCCTACTACCTCTTGAGTGCCAGTTTCAATATCTAAAAGATAAACTCTTGGCATATTTCTGAAATACGACATGTATGTAACCATTTGATTTGTTGGATTAAACCTGGGCGTTAGAACTAATTCATTTCCAAGAGTTAAGTATTTTGTATTGGCTCCATCTTGATCCATAATTGCTAATTTTTTTACCCTTTGATTTTTAGGACCACTTTCTGCTACATAAATTATTCTTGTATCAAAATACCCCTCCTCTCCAGTTAATCTTTCATAAATTTTATCTGAAATTATATGAGCGACTCTTCTCCAATTTGAGGGAGTGGTTGTGAAAGCTAACGCAGTCATTTCTTTTGCTGCTGCTAAATCCCAAAGTCTAAACTCAACTTTTAATTTTCCATCTTTAATTAAAAGTTTGCCTGTAACTAAAGCTTGGGATTTAATCAATCTCCAGTCTTCAAATCTTGGTTTTAAATGTGCAATATCAGGTTTTTGAACAAAGGCATCTTTTTTAAGTGGATTAAATAATCCAGTAGACCTAAAATTGTCTTCAATTATTTTTGAAATTTCATCGCCAAGAGTTTTAATTTTAAGATCATTATATTTCTCAGATTTTATATCTACATGCAAAGGAGAAATTGCTATGGGAAGCGGATCTAGATTACCCCTAGTAATATCAATTTCAATTAACGCAAAAGATTTGTTAATTAGAAAGAAATTTAAAAAAATTATGATTATAGCTTTTTTCATCTAACCTTTCAGCATTTCTGTTGGATTGAAGTTCAATTGAAGATTTTTCCATTTATCGTAACCAGTTGGGGGAACTTTAAGAGGTTGGCATAATCTTACTGCTCTTAATGCGCTTTCAGCTAATACTTTATAAAATTTTTGACCCGGTTTATTCATTCTCTGATGATCTAAAATTTCAGATTTCATTATAGTTCCATCTTTTTTTAATTGTAGTTTAATTCTTACAAGTAAATTTTCATCATATGGTAAACCTAAAGGTACACTCCAACAACCAAAAATTTGAGCCCTCAATGCATCTTCTTGAGAAAGCGTAAGACCTGTGGCAAAAGAATTTTTTTGACTGCTTTGTGTCACTTTATCAGTTTTTTTTTGTTGTGAGGCCTCCACTTCTTTTGCTTTATCAATTAATGCAGCTATTTCATTTGTATCCACAATTTCTTTTTTTTCAAACTCTGAGGCTTGCCTAATTTCAGGCTTTACTTCCTCTGGATTTTGTTTTTTTTTTACTATTTTCTTTTTTTCTTTTTTTTCATTTGGAAGGGGAATTCGATCAGGTTTTTCTTTAGCTTTGGCTGCTGGTGGGGCTTGCTCGGAAACTAGTCTTTCTTCTTTTTTTTTTGTTTCTTCAATTATTTTTCTGGCTTTAGGAGCATAAGGAATACTGGTTTTATCTGATATTTGAATCAATTCCACTGAAACTATCGGTGGAAGATCAATTGGCTCTCTAAGCATAAAAGGCAAACTTAAGATAGTTAGTAGAACTAATACTGAGTGAAAAGTGATTGAATAAATTAAGCTTCTTATCATGAAACATCCTAATTTTTATATGGCTCTGAAATTAGAGCTACTTTAGAAAATCCTGCACCAGACAATGTTCCCATAACCTCTAAAACTCTTCCATAGTTAATATTTTTATCTCCTCTTACATAGATTCTTGTGTCAGTTCTATTTTTTGCAATGGCTAATAATTTTGGTATCATTTTTTGATAAGTAACTTGATGTTCTTGAATATAAATTTCACCCTTTGAATTAATACTTAAAGTAAGAGGTTCTTGGTCATCAGGTAAAGAGTCAGCCGCTGACTCAGGTAAATCTACTTGCACTCCCACTGTTAGCAAAGGAGCTGTGACCATAAAAATTATTAGAAGAACCAGCATCACATCAACGAAAGGAGTTACATTTATCTCGCTCATTGGTTCTTTTTTTGAGCGATTAAAATTGAAAGCCATTTTTAAATAATTGATAAAAATCTTTTTGAAAAATTTTCTATTTTTGAAAAGTACTTTTGAGTATCACTATTGAATTTATTGTAAGCCACTACTGCGGGAATTGCTGCAAGCAAACCTAGAGCAGTTGCAAATAAAGCTTCAGCAATACCAGGTGCAACAATAGCTAAACTCGTATTTCTTGATATTGCAATAGATTGAAATGAATTCATTATACCCCAGACTGTTCCAAACAAACCAATAAATGGTGCAGTGGAACCAACCGTTGCAAGAAATGTGAAATTTTTTTCAACTTTTTTCATTTCATTATCGGTTGCAATTTCTAGTATTCTGCTGACTCTAGCTGTTTGTACTGCAGATGATTGCCTTTTTGTTTTCATTAATTCTGCCATAGCAGTTTTAAAAATAAGTACTGCAGGATCTCTGGAATTAGCAGGTAAACTATTATTAAAGCTTTCAGCGGATTTTGCTTTCCAAAACTTTTTTTCAAAATCTTCAATTGAATTATTAATGCTTTTGAATAGCTTAAATTTATCGAAGATCAAAGCCCATGAGAATATTGAACATGCTATTAACAAAATAATTACAAATTTTACTACAAAGTCAGCTCTTAAAAAGAGTTTCCATAATGAAAAGTCAGTGGCGCCACCTAATCCAACTACTTGGGCTGCTATATCTTGTTCCATTTAATTTGAATACTTTTAGAATGTGTCATGAATTTGGCGTTAATAATGAATTTGGGTTTAATTTTCTTCAATTAATCTTGTTTCACTAAAATATCTAGCAATCAAGATTGCGTCAGATTTATTGACATCCTTTTTTTTTGAAAGCTGATTTGATAATTTAGGGTACATTTCTATAGTTTTTGTCCTACTTGAGTCTTTTGAAGAATTAATTAATTCAAAGTGTTTTTTCCATTTTGAAGGCCTGACGAAAAAAATTGGCAATTCTAATGCTGCACATACTCCTTTAATAGCTCCAAAAGTTTGTCCAAAATTAAACATGCTGGTAACGCCCTGGCCAGGCATAGCATTAACTTGTTCAACAACAACAGATACCTCCTCATCAGAGTCGATATTTTCTTTAATTAAATTAACTAGAAGCGCGCTATTTAATTGTCTCTTATTTTTTTTACCCTCAGACATCACTGGCATATCAAAAATATTTAATACTTTATTACTTTTTAATACTGCTATTGCTCCACTTAAACCAGGATCTATTCCAATAATTTTCATAACTACGAATTTGTTAAATTAGCATTTGTAAAAATATTTTGGACATCATCAAGTTCCTCTAATGAAGTTAATATTTCTATTATTTGTTCTTTTTGATCTTTTTTTAAATCTATATAATTTAAAGGTCTCCACTCTATTGATGTATAATTTAAAATTTCTAATTGTTTTTCCAATTCAGTTTTAATTTTATAAAAATCCTCTTTTTCTGTAATTATCTCAAAAATTTCATTTTGACTTATACAATCTTTTGCACCAGCATTAATCGCAATTTCAAATAATGCTTCTTCATTAATTTTGTTTTTATTTATGTGAATTATGCCGCAATTAGAAAACATGTGAGTTGAAGAGCCGGTCTCTCCTAATCTACCTCCATTTTTTTGAAGTACAGTTCTGATACTAGATGCAGATCTATTTTTATTATCCGTTAAAGTTTCAATAATCAACGCAACATTAGATGGACCAAAACCCTCGTATCTTAAACTTTCATAATTTTTGTCACCATTCATTTCTGATTTACTGATCGCTCTAGAAATATTATCCTTAGGCATGTTAGCTTGTTTTGCAGCTTGGATAGCTGTTCTTAAACGAGGGTTCATATCGGGGTCTTTATCACCTAATTTTGCAGCAACTGTAATTTCTCTAGAAAGCTTAGAAAATATTTTTGACCTCTCTTTATCTGCTCTTCCTTTTTTGTGTTTTATTCCTGCCCAATGCGAATGTCCTGCCATAATTAATTAGCTAAACTACCTCCATCAAGTAAACGAGTAACATTTTTTGCTAAACCTGTCTCAATATTTGTTTCAACAATTAATCCTGATAATGTTGCTTCTCCATCTGAGGGAAAATGTTTCACAGCATCTTTTTTATTAAAAAATTTTTTTAAAGAGTTTTCTTTATTCATTCCAATTACTGAATTATAATCACCGCACATTCCAATATCAGTTTGATACGCTGTACCATTATCTAAAATTCTGGTGTCTGCTGTAGGAACATGTGTATGGGTTCCGATAACGCATGTCGCTTGTCCATCATAAAAATGTCCTGCAGCCATTTTTTCACTTGTTATCTCACCGTGAAAGTCAATTACTAGAAAGTCTACATCTTTTTTTAAAATAATTTTTTTACTTAGCTTTTTAGCTTCTTGAAACACATCTTCTGTTTTTCTCATAAAAACATTTCCCATAAGATTGATCACACCTATTTTATATTTTTTATCTTTCGAAAAATATATTCCATACCCTCGTCCTGGGGAGCCTTCAGCTAGATTTGCAGGTCTCAATAATCTATTTTCTTTTTCTATAAAATTTGTTGTTTCTTCTTTATCCCAAATATGATTTCCAGAAGTTATAACATCTACACCATTTTGAAAAAATTCTTCAGCTATGTTTTTTGTAATACCTCTGCCGTCATCAGCAGCATTTTCACCATTTATAATTACAAAACTTGTTTTGTATTTTTTAATAATTTTTGGAAGTTTTTCATTTATAGCCTTTCTGCCTGATGATCCCATTACATCACCTAAAATTAATATTTTCATTAAATGATACCTTGTTCTGTTAAAATATAGTGAAGTTTAACATCTTTTTTGTTTCTTGGTAGCTTATGATATTTTTGAAATGAAAAAGCAACACCGATAGTTAAAATATTTTTAAAATTATTTAAAAATTTATTTAGGTATCGATCATAAAATCCCTTACCGTAACCTAGTCTGTACCTATCTTTATCAAAAGCAAGAATTGGAACTAAAATAAAGTCTGGAACCTTAATTGTAGTTTTTTCGGGTTCAATGATACCATATTGATTAACAAATAAAGATTGATTTTTTTTCCATGAGTAAAAATTCATAATATTTTTTTTTTCTATTGCTGGCAGAAGAATTTTTTTATCTTTTATGTAGTTGTTTTCTAAAAATTTTAAAATATTTAATTCATAATTTGAAGGATAATACAAAGCAATCTTTAAATCCTCTTTTTTAAAATTCGATTTAATTAATTTTATTAATGGGTAAAAAAATTTCTGATTGATTTCATAATAATTTTTTTTTCTTATGAGGTAGTATTTCTCTCTTAGAATTTTTTTTTTACTCATCTACTGTATTTTGGACAGTGACTCTGTATTAGAGATTATTTTCTCCAATGATTGAGTTGTTTTATCGAGCATGGACTCGTATAAAGTTTTATTTTCTTCAATCGTCTTTTTAAAACTATCTAACTCATTATGTAAATTTTTAATTTCCATATCCTTATCTTCTTTGTATTGAATTGCTAGAGACTTAATTTCTGTAAATTTATTTGAAATTTCTTCTAATTTTTTTTTCTGATTAGTTACTTTTTGTTTTAAATCAAAATATTCATCAATTAGTTGAATAGTAGTGATTAAAAGAAGCTTATTTTCTCCAATATTGCCTAATTTGTCTTTTAATTCAGAATATTTTTTATCCAAAAATTTTGTTAATTTTTTTAAAGATTCCTCTTGGCCGTCATCACATGAAAGGAGGTAATCTTTATTATTAAATTTAATGTTTACATTTGCCATTTATCAATTTCACTCACTAAGCTTTCTGTTTCTTGGCTGAGTTCCTCAATGTCTTGATTAAATTTATCTTCAATCTCTGATTTTTTGTTAACTTCTAGTTGTAATTTTTTAATTTTTTCTTTTAGATATTTATGTTCTCTAATTAATTCTTGATTTTTATTTTCAATTTCTTTTTTTTGATTAGCAAGTTCATTTTTTTCCGATCTAATTTTTTCCAGTTCGTAACTTGGCTGTGAATAACTTAAAGACATAGAATTTAATTTATCAATAAGTTGGTTTAAATTTTGTTCTTTCTTTTCGAAATTACTCATAAAGTTTTATACCATATTATTGATATAGTTAGTTTAAGTCTATATAGGTAATTAAAGGTGAGTATAAAATTTAATCAATTAACAAACGCAATTAGATTTCTATCGATTGACGCAGTTCAAAAAGCTAACTCTGGTCACCCAGGAATGCCTATGGGTATGGCTGATGTTGCAACTGTTTTATTTAAATACCACCTGAGGTTTAATCCAAAAAACCCTAACTGGATCAATAGAGATAGATTTATATTATCGGCCGGACATGGTTCAATGTTACTTTACTCTCTACTTTACCTATGCGGTTATAAAAGTATTTCAATAGAAGATATAAAAAATTTCAGACAATTAAACTCTATATGTGCCGGTCATCCAGAGTATAAAAAAGGTACTGGTATTGAAACAACAACTGGACCTTTAGGGCAAGGATTAGCTAATTCAGTTGGTATGGCAATAGCTGAAGAAATATTTAGAAAAAAGTTTGGAACCACAGTAATCAATAATAAAACTTATGTCATTGCTAGTGACGGAGATTTAATGGAAGGAATTAGTCATGAAGCAATGAGTCTAGCTGGTCACCTCAAATTAAAAAATTTAATAGTATTTTTTGATAATAATAAAATTTCAATTGATGGTTCTACTTCATTAAGTGTATCAGACAATTATAAAAAAAGATTTGAGTCGTATGGTTGGAACTTTTTAGAAATAAATGGGCACGATGAAAAGCAAATTTCAAAAGCAATCACAAAAGCATCAAAATCAAATAAGCCTACACTAATATCTTGTAAAACTGTTATAGGATTTGGATCGCCAAATAAATCAGGTAAAGCTTCGTCTCATGGTTCACCTTTGGGAGATGAAGAAATATCTTTAGTAAGAAAAAAACTTAAATGGAGTAATAAGCCTTTTGAGATACCCAATGAAATCCTTAATGAATGGAGAGAGATAGGAAACAAAGGTGAGCACTTAGAAAGTAAATGGATTGAAACAATTAATAAAAAAAATCCTGAAATAAAAGAAGAACTCAATAAAAGTAATGAGAAATTAAACTTTGATGATTTGGAAAATTTAATTCAACTAGAAAAAGGAAAATATTTTGAGTCAAAACCAAGTTTAGCAACACGACAATGTTCAATGGCGGCTATCGAAAAAATCTCTGCTATTCTTCCTCAATTAATTGGTGGGTCAGCGGATTTGAGTGGTTCAAATAATACAAAAACAAATAATTCTAAAATTATTAATTTTAAAAACTTTAATGGAAATTATATTCATTACGGGGTTAGAGAACATGGTATGGCAGCAATTATGAATGGTCTGGCGCTTTATGGAGGAATAATACCTTACGGAGGAACATTTCTAATTTTTTCAGATTATTGCAAACCTTCAATTAGATTGTCTGCTTTAATGGGTCTCAAGGTAATTTATATTTTTTCACACGACTCTATTGGTCTAGGTGAAGATGGCCCTACTCACCAGCCTGTTGAACAACTTACCGGTCTAAGAGCTATCCCAAATTTAAATGTCTTTAGACCTGCAGACATTAATGAAACATTTGAATGTTGGGAAATTGCTTTAAAAAGTGAAAACACTCCGAGTGTAATAGCTTTATCACGACAAAAAGTTCCTTATGTAAATCCAAATAATTCTAAAGAAAATAAGTGCGAAAAAGGTGCTTACACTATTAATTTAACCTCGCACGAAAGCAGTGTTACGCTAGTAGCTTCGGGGACAGAAGTAGAGCTTGCTTTAAAAGTTCAAGAACTACTAAAAGAAAATAATATTCATTCCAAAGTCGTCTCAATGCCTTGTATGGAGCTTTTTGATAAACAGCCTAAAAATTATCGTGAAGACATTTTAGAGCCTAATTCATTAATTATAACAATAGAAGCTGGAAGTATAATGTCTTGGCAAAAATATTTGGTGGACAAAGGGCTTAATTTAGGAATAGATAAATTTGGTGAAAGCGCCCCCTATAAAGAAGTGTACAAACATTTCGGTTTAACTGTGGAAGATATAACAAATTTCATTCAAAAAAAAATAAGAGAATAATAAAAGTTAATGGGTGAAATTAATTTCTTTCCTGATGATTTAGAAGTAGCAAATCAAAAAATAATTCTAAGATTAGATTTAAATGTTCCTATTAAAAATAAAATAATAAAAGATGATACTAGGATATCTATGTGTTTACCTTTTATTCGTAGATTAATTGAAAAAAAAGCAAAAATTATAATTATAAGTCATTTGGGTCGACCAAAAGGGGTTAGAGTTCCAGATTTATCTTTAATGCCAATTTATAAATATTTTAAAGATAAACTTAAAACTAATGTTTTTTTTTTTAGAGGAGACTTTGATGAAAAAACCAAAGAAAAATTTTCTTATTTAAAAGGAGGCGAATTAATACTAATTGAAAATATAAGATACTTCAAAGAAGAGACTGAAGATGATGAAGATTTTTCCAAAAAATTGGGTGTACTAGGTGATGTTTATATAAATGATGCATTTTCATGCTCACATAGAAAACAAGCATCCGTTCACAATATAGCAAAATACGTTGAAAAAAAATTTGCTGGTCCTTTATTAAAAAAAGAAATTACGGCGATAAACCTCGTTATAAAAAACAAGAAAGAACCAGTAACATGTATAATAGGTGGTTCTAAAATTTCAACAAAGATAAATATTATCAATAACCTTTTAGAAAAAGTTAATAATCTTATAATTGTTGGGGCCATGGCTAATAATTTTTTTGTCTACAAAAATTTAAAAGTCGGAAAGTCATTGGTCGAAAAGGATACAAGAAAAATAATTGAAACTATTTACAAAAAAGCTGAAAAGAATAATTGTAAAATATTAATACCCCAAGATTGTGTGGTTGGGGTCAATTTTGAAGGGGGTGGAAAAAATAAAAATTTAAATGATATAAATGATGATGAAATTATATTGGATATAGGAGATAAAACAATAAAAAGTATAAATGAAATAATTAATCAATCTAATACAGTCTTATGGAATGGGCCGGCCGGATATTTTGAAAATGATAACTTTGCAAACGGAACTTTGACTATTGCAGAAAATATCTCAAAAAATACTTCAAATAGATCTTTAATTTCTATTCTTGGGGGAGGAGATACTTTAGCAGCAGTCAATAAAAGTAAAAGTAAACTTTCTTTCTCGCACTTATCAACAGCAGGGGGTGCATTTTTAGAATTCTTAGAGGGAAAAGACTTGCCTGGTATAAGTGTTTTAAAATAAATAATCGTTATGACATTAAATGATATTGCTAAAAAAATGTGCGCAAAAGGAAAAGGTATCCTAGCTGCTGATGAGAGCACTGGTACTATAGCCAAAAGATTTAAAAGCATAAATGTTGAAAATTTAGAAAAAAATAGATTAAATTTCAGACAAACTCTTTTTAACGCGAATGCCATGAAGGATTATATTGGAGGTGTAATCTTATTTGATGAAACTATTAGACAAAAAACTACTATAGGACCCTCTGTACCAGAATTAATTTCTAAGCATGGTGCAATACCAGGAATAAAAGTTGATAAAGGCGCTAAACCTTTAGCTGGCTCTATTGAAGAAACCGTTACAGATGGCTTAGATGGATTGCGAGAAAGATTGAAAGAATATTATGATTTGGGAGCAAGGTTTACAAAATGGAGAGCGGTTTATAAAATTTCAGACAAATTTCCATCTCCTCAATCAATAAAATCAAATGCCCATTCACTAGCAAGGTATGCAGCTTTAGTTCAAGAGGCCAAAATGGTGCCAATTATAGAGCCAGAAGTTTTAATGGATGGATCACATAACATCGATAATTGTTTTCAAGTCACAACTAACGTTTTAAATGAGTGTTATAATGAACTTGAAATCCATAAAGTTGATTTAACAGGAACTGTATTGAAACCTAATATGGTAATACCTGGTTCCGAATGCAAAGATAAATCAAGCTCCGAAGAAATTGCAAAAAAAACATTGGAGTGTCTAAAAAAAAACGTTCCAAATAATGTCCCGGGAATTGCTTTCTTGTCAGGGGGGCAATCAGAAATTGAGTCTAGCAAAAACCTTAATGAGATTAACAAAATTAATGATAGCAATTTTTTAATTACTTTTTCATACGGAAGAGGCTTACAAGCTAGTGCGCTAAAAGAGTTTGGAAAAGATCAAGAAAATATCGAGAATATTCAAAAAGCTTTTAATCATAGAGCTAAAATGAACGGTCTTTCCTCAAAAGGTGAATGGTCTGAAAATTTAGAAAAAGAATCTTCAGTATAATTCCATTGAAAAGGTTTATATATTTAATCTCACCAAACAAAATAAATAAAAATTTTTATTACGACTTAGATAAAGTGCTTTCAGCTAAGAATGTAAAATTTTTTCAATTACGTATAAAAAAAACTAGATCAAATACTCTTTTGAAAATTGCACAAAAAATTAAGAAAATCACAAAAAAACATAAAGTAAAACTTATTATCAATGACAATTATATTTTGGCATCAAAAATTAATGTTGAGGGCTGCCATATGGGTCAACTTGATGGATCTATAATTAGCGCAAGAATAAAACTTAAAAAAAGAATATTAGGGGTAACTTGTCATAATTCCAAAACGTTTGCAAAAAACGCTATTCGCAATAATGCAGATTATGTTGCATTTGGATCTTTTTTCAAATCGAAGCTTAAGCAAAATGCCAAAAAAGCAGAACTCAATATTTTAAAATGGGCAAAAAAGAATATAAAAAAACCTATTGTTGCTATAGGCGGAATTAATAATCAAAATTACAAAAAATTAATAAAAGCTGGAGCAAATTATATTGCAATATCAAGCTATATTTGGGATAACCCCAAATTAAAACCAGAATTTGCTATTAAAAAATTCAAATGAAAATTACTGCTAACGAAATAAAACCTGGAATGATAATAGAACACAAAAATGATTATTGGAATGTTCTAAAAACACAACATGTAAAGCCTGGTAAAGGCGGAGCTTTCAATCAAGTTGAATTAAAAAGTGTCGTTAAAGGAACTAAATTAAATGAGAGATTTAGATCGAGTGAAACGGTTGAAAAAACAGAGGTTGAAGAAAAAAAATTTAATTTTTTATATATTGATGGTGATAACTGTCATTTTATGGATAACATATCTTTTGAGCAAGTAGAAATTGCTAAGTCTATTGCTGGAGAACAATACAAATTATTAAAAGAAAATTTAGAAGTTACAATTTCTTTTATGGAAGAAAAGCCAATTTCGATTGAATTACCAAATAATATTGAATGTACAATTGAAACAACTGACGCAGCTATTAAGAACCAGACTGCATCTTCATCTTATAAACCTGCACTACTTGATTGTGGAATAAAGATTAATGTCCCGCCGTTTATTGAAAGCGGAGAGAAAATTATAATCGACACTCGATCATTAGAATATGTTAAAAGAGCTGGTTAATGAGATTAAACTCTCCTCAAATTAATTTAATAACTAAAGCATGTATGAAAGCTTCAAGGTCTTTGATAAGAGATTTTGGAGAAATTGAAAATTTGCAAGTTTCTACGAAAGGACCTGGAGATTTTGTAACCTCTGCAGATAAAAGAACTGAAAAAATATTGATTGATGAACTGCAAAAAGCTCATCCAGATTATGGAATAGTTACAGAGGAGACAGGAATTATTAATAAGTCTAATTTAAAAAATAGATGGATTATTGATCCGATAGATGGAACAATGAACTTTTTAAATGGTGTTCCTCAATTTGCAATTTCTGTTGGATATGAGGAAGATAGAGAGATAAAGTGCGGAGTAATATTTAATCCTATAACTAATGAAATGTTTTGTGCTGAAAAAGGAAATGGAGCCTATTTAAATAATTCAAGAATAAGGGTGTCAAATAAAAAAAAAATTAAAGATGCATTACTAGTGACGGGTGGACCAAAAGTAGCGAGTAAAATTAAAGATAAAATTTTTTCAGAATACATCAATGTTTCCAAAAATGTTTCAAATGTTAGAAAGTTTGGTAGTGCAGCCCTGGACATGGCTTATGTTGCATGTGGACGTTTTGATGGTTACTGGCAAAGAGAGTTAAATTATTGGGATATTGCTGCAGGAATAGTAATTATAAAAGAAGCAGGAGGGTTTGTTGATTTTTTTGAAGAAGATGAAAACTTGCCTTTAAAAAAGAATATTTTGGCTACTAATTCCAATATTCATGAGAATTTGACAAATCTTATTAATAAAAAAGATATTGAGTAAAAACTATTATTAATATAAAACTCCGTTCATGAAAAAAAACTTACACCCAGATTACCATAAAATCAAAGTTGTGATGACTGATGGTTCTGAATTTGAAACACGCTCCACTTGGGGTAAAGAAAATGATGTTTTAAAGTTGGATATCGATCCAAAATCTCATTATGCATGGACAGGTGGAACACAAAAAATTTTAGATAAAGGTAGAGTAAGTAAGTATAATAAAAAGTTTAGCAACCTTAGACCAAAAAAATAGTTTATGACAGAAACACCTTTTATGCCAAAAGCAACAGCTGTTTGGCTTGTTGAAAATACTACTCTTACATTTAAACAGATTGCAGAGTTCTGCAATTTACATGAGTTGGAAATTAAAGGTATTGCGGATGGTGATGTTGCTAAAGGTATAAAGGCTTATAACCCAATTTTGGCTGGACAATTATCAAGAGAGGAGATTGAGACCTGTTCAAAAAATTCTGAAAAAAAACTCAAATTATTAAAAAAAATTGAAGAAGTTGATGTTAAAGAAAGGAAGCGTCCAAAATATACTCCGTTATCTAAAAGACAAGATAGACCAGACGCCATACTTTGGTTATGTAAAAATGCCTCTGAATTGACAGATGGTCAAATTTCAAAACTTGTAGGAAGCACAAAAGGAACAGTGTCCCTTATAAGAAAAAGAAGTTATTGGAACTTTTCAAATTTAAAACCTAGAGACCCAGTGATTTTAGCCTTATGTACGCAAGAGGCTTTTCAAAAGGCTCTAGATAAAGCAAAAAGAAGAGTTGAAAGAGAGAAAAAAGCTAAAATTAGAGAGGAAAAAAAAGCTCAGGCTGCTTCTCTATAGACAAATAGATTTTCTAATGATAACTACCATGAAAATTAACTGGAGGTTTTTATTAAAATAGATGTCAAAGATAACAATGTAGAACAAGCAATTAGAGTTCTTAAAAGGAAGCTGCAAAAAGAAGGTTTTTTTAAAGTCATGAAAATGAAAAGTACTTATGAAAAACCATCAGAGAAAAAGAAAAGAGTTCAGACTGAAAATTTAAAAAGAATTAAAAAACTCCAAAAACTAAAAAACAGGTACTAAATTTATTCAAAATGAGAGGATTAAAAATGCCATCTGGTAAAGTAAAATGGTTTAACGCCAAAAAAGGCTATGGCTTCATTACTGACGATGAAACACAAAAAGATATTTTTCTTCATGTTTCAGCTTTAGAGGAGTCAAAGTTAAGAATATTAAAGGAAGAGCAAAAAATTGTTTACGATATAAAAGAAGAGAAAGATAAACTTCAAGCTATTAATATTAAGAAAAAATAATTTATCGCGGGGTGGAGCAGTCTGGTAGCTCGTCAGGCTCATAACCTGAAGGTCGTAGGTTCAAATCCTACCCCCGCAACCAAA
>Ga0181422_1000047_pt1 | contig 33689 bp, 43 predicted proteins | sample 45SPOviralmetaG_FD_130147 | JGI IMG/M metagenome (GOLD analysis project Ga0181422, IMG submission 130147) | Marine viral communities from the oligotrophic San Pedro Time Series (SPOT) site, San Pedro Channel, CA, USA - 45 SPOT_SRF_2013-07-18 | ecosystem: Environmental > Aquatic > Marine > Strait...
AAAGAATTTTTGTGAAACTAATTTCAATATAAATTTTCCAATGACTGAAAAGATTAATGTTTTAGGAAAAAATGCACATCCATTTTATCAATGGGCTAAAAGCAATTTTGGTAACAGTGCAGTTCCTAAATGGAATTTTCACAAAATTATAATTGGGAAAGATGGAAAAATTATTGATACATTTGCATCGATTACAAGTCCTTCTTCAAAGAGATTTATAAATTTTATTGAAAAGCAAATTAGAAATTAAGTATTAATTTTTGAAACTACTATTAATAAATATCAAATCTCCATTTACCCAATTTACAAAATTATAATTTTTGACTACTAAAAAATTATAAATTTCAGACCTCATTACATTTGCTATATTATTGTATGGAATTTCCCATTTGTTTGCATCAGGATCCAAATATTCAACTATGATTACATCCGGCCTATATTTTTCAAAATTTAAACCTTTTAGGACTTTTAATTCATATCCTTCAACATCAATTGAAAGAACATCAATTTTCTTTATTATAATTTTATCTAAAATATTTGACAAAGTATTAGTTTGAATTTTTACTTTTTTTTCAATTTTTGCATTTTGTTTTGAGCTTATATTTTGATCTAAAGTATTTATTGGAGATTTTTGATGATAATAAAACAGTTCTTTAACTTCTATTTTATTTGAAATGGCGGCATTTATATTATTATCGTTTGGTCTAAAAAAATTAAATAAGTCAATATTAACTGTATCTAGATCAATGTTTACACCACGCCAGCCTCTTTTATATAATAAATAAGTATTATTATTTTTAATAGGATGTTGGCATCCTACATCAACATAAAAGCCATTAATTTTTTTTTTAAAAATTTGAGAAAGAATAAGATCCATTGATCCTTGTGAATATGATTTTTTATAAGCAAATAAAGATTTGATTTTATTTATAAAATAATAAATAAATTTAAAAGGGTTATTTTTGTTAAAAAAAAATTTTTCTTTTATTAATTTATCAATTTTCATTTGTTAATCTTTAAAAATTTATAGTAAAAAAAAGCTAATTTATTAAGGGATAAATCGAAATAATATTTAATATTTTTATTGGGTAAGTTCAATGGACCATCAAATTTTTTACAATATATTTTTCCATCTTTCGAGATACATCCTCTTAAGTAATATTTAGTAAAAAATTTTATTTTGAAACCCCATTTTTTCAAAAATATTTTATCTCCTTTGCTTCCTGACTCTGTTTTAGTTCTCATGTCTTTAAATTTTCTAGTAACTATAGATCCAAAATGATAAACCATACAATTTTTCAAACCTTTAAAAGTTCTAACCCCAATATTCCATAATTTCATGTTTAAATCAGGATCTGAACCTGTTCCTGGAAAAAACTCCTCGCTAAAACCACCTACTCTATTCCATGTATCTTTATGTATGATATGTGGAGCCCATGTAGAACCTTGAAAATCATAATAATTAATATTTTTATACTCATTCAATAATTTTTTTTCATTAAATTCATTCAAATTATTACCACAATCTAGATTAACTTGACCATTTTGAACCATGGTTCCAGAAAAATAATATAAATTATTTGGCATACGATTTATTTCATTTAAAAACGCTTCATCCCACCCAGGTAAGAAATAAAAATCGTCATGCCCATAAACTATAAAATTTGTTGTCGCTTTACTGGCTGCTTTATTAACTCCTTCAGGTATTCCTGCATTATAAGATGTGTGAGTATACTTAATATTATTTTTTTCTAAATATTCCAATGTCCCATCATTTCCTATATTAACGTGTATTATTATTTCATGATTATAAGAAGAATTCTTAGTTAAACTTTTTATACAAAGTTTAAGATATTCTAAATTATTTAATGATGGGATAATTACAGAAAACAATACTAATTCTCCCAAAAATATTTCTTGTCACTTTTAATATTTAAGGTTTTATTAATAATATACTCAGATACAAGTGTAGAATTAAAATATTTAAGATATTTATCTTTACCTGCTTTAGCTATATTTTTTCTCAATTTTTCATCTTTTGAAATTTTAATTATCTTTTCTGATAGGTCACCTGAATTTTTATAGAAAACCATTTCCTTATCTGTAAAAAAGTTTTGATATTGTGTCTTCTCATCAATTAGACAAACTAAACCATTTCCAACAATTTGTGTAATTCTATCACTGCTATAATATTTTATTGGTGCACCTCTACTTAAATTTAAACCCATTTTAGCATTTTCAATAGTTTTAAAGTAATGATCAGCCCAAATTGGTTGAACTTTGTTTAAACCATAAATATCAAATTTTACGTTTGGAGTGATATTTGTAAGATTACTTATAAACCTTATTCTATCGTCAATTTTTCCAGTTTTTAATACCCCTCTGTGTACTCCGTGACTAAGAGCAAAAAAAACATCTATATTACAATTTTTGTTAAAATTGTTTAAAGTTTCAAATGAATCATCTGCTGGATTGGGAATGTAAAAACTATTTCTTTTTATTGGTAAAAATTTTAAAGCTGTAGGACATGTAGTAATAAATGTTGCATCCATGTAGTGAATCTTATCTAAAATTCTTTGTTTATTTCTTTCAAAATCTGGGCCTTTTTTATTCAGCGGGTCTAGAAACCATTGACTAAATCTAGTATTAGGATAATCATCTTTTAATTCTCCTATTTGATCAGCATTGATTAAATCTGCATGTCCTAAAATAATTAAATCAGGTTTATAATTATAACATGTTTTTCTAAGTTTTTCGTTTAAGGATTTTGAACCTTTAATATCATTAAAACTTTTGTAATATTTTTGAATATCTCGATCACTAAATCCAAGTACACTATGACCTAATCTAATAAGCCCATTGTTAATTCGTCTTCCTGTATTAAAAAACAATCTACCATCAAGTCTTTCATTGAAATTAGTAATGTGTAAAATTCTTAAACTTTTTTTAATTATATTTGTATTAAATTTATGTATAAAAAGTTTCTCTTTTCTGTAGCTGTCAATTTGCTTAGTTACGAATGAGTGTGTTAAATAAAAATTTTTAATTGATAACTTTTGTAATTGTTTTCTCATTTTAGTATTATTAATAAGTTCACTAATTTTTTTTGTAAGATTTTTTTCTGATAAATTATTAATTATTTTTGCATTAGTTACTGTTTCTGGCAATCCTCCTTTGTTAGTAATAATTACTGCACAACCATTTGCAGAAGCTTCTAAACTTGTTCTACCAAAAGGTTCATTCCAACGTGAACATGCTACAGCTATGCTAGATTTTCTAAATATACTAATTACATCACTATGTTTTTTAAAGCCTAATACATGAGCGTTAGGATGATTTAGTGTAATTTTTTCTCTTTTTTCATCACCTATTATTTTAGCAGACCATTTAGGGTATTTATTTAATATTTTAGTAATTGATTTTGCAAAAATATCGTAGCCTTTTGCTTTATTTAATTTGCCAACAAATGTAATCCATTTCTTTTTTTTATTTAAAATTTTTACATTAGATTTTGAAGATGATTGATAAACCACCAGTAATTTATTACTGTTAACAAATTTATTTTCCAGTCCCTCTAAAAATCTTTTTTTTGACCAAATACTGTTAAATATTATTTTATAGCAATTTTTAAGAAGTTTTTTTCTGTCTTCAACTGTTTTAGAACCATCCATAGATAATGGATCATTATGAAAATAAAGTGTAAGAACTCTTTTTTTAATTTTTGATATTAAAATATTAACATAACTAGGCCGATTGTGAATTTCTATAATTGAGGATCTTTCTTTTCTTTCTAGTTTGATGAATTTTTCTACATAAGATTTAGTTTGGCTCTTTAAGGGGTTTTTTTTAAGTTTTATATCTACGTATTTTATAGGAAATTTTTTTCTTATTTCAGTGCTACCAAAAACAGTAATTTTTTTTTTAAAAATACTTTTGTTACTTGTTTCATAGACAAACAATGAAACTGCTCCGGGATACAACGGAGAAAAATTTTCTTTATAAGGTAATAAGATTGCGATTTTCACAAATATTTTTTTTTTAATTTTTTTCTCAATGTCTTATTGTTCTTTATATAATATTCCCTAGAAATTGCCTCTTTTTTTGATTTATATTTCTCCTTATAAATTAGCACCCATTTTCTACCACGAGTAAATTTGGCTCCTTTACCGGAATTATGAAGTTTTATTCTTTTTTCTAAATTATTTGTATAGCCCACATAAGTTATTGGTTTAATGCTATTTAATTTAAGCATGTAGACATAAAAAGACATTTAATACAGTTATTTAATTATGAGATGCCGAAATGAGTATATTTGATATTTAGGTAATCTTTTATAGCCATAGATCCACCCTCTCTACCGTAACCTGTTTGTTTTATCCCTCCAAACGGTGCTTCTGCAACAGCAACAACGGCTGTATTTACTGCAACACACCCTGTTTCCATCATTTCTGATGCTCTGTTGGCTTTTTCTAGATTGTTCGTATAAATATAACTAGCTAATCCTAAATCATTATTATTGGCTCTATCGATAACTTCATCAAATTTCTTAAAAGTTAAAAGTGGAATAATAGGTCCAAAAGGTTCCTCTTTCATTATAGTAAAATTATCTTTGATTTTATCAAAAACTGTTGGCTCATAAAAGTATCCCTTATTAAAATTTGACGGTCTTTTACCACCACAAAGCACTTTACCACCTTCATTTTTAGTTTTTTCAACTAATAATTCTAGTTCATTTAAACGTTTTTTCGTTGTCAAAGGTCCTAAATTTGTTTTTTTATCTAAACCATTACCTATAATTAATTTTTTCGTTTTTTCTACAATCAGTTTTGTGAATTCATCTTTTTTATTTTCATGTATATAAAAACGGTTAGGTGAAATACAAACTTGTCCATTATTTCTAAATTTAGCTGCAATAGCCATGTCAGTTACTTTATCTATATCAACATCGTCAAAAACAATAAATGGTGAGTGACCGCTAAGCTCCATTGTAACACGTTGAACTTTATCAGCTGCTTGTTTTAAAATTAATTTACCCACTCTAGTAGATCCAGTAATTGAAATTTTTTTTATTATATCTGAAGAAATTAATTCTGAAGCAATAGATGCAGGATCACCAGATAAAAGATTAATAACACCTGGTGGTAAGCCAGCTTCATGGCAAATGTTTACTAACTCCATTACTGTTCCAGGAGTAATAATATCGGGTTTTACGATAACAGAACAACCAGCTGCTAAGGCTGTTGAAATTTTTCTTGAAGCTAACATAATTGGAAAATTCCATGGTATTAGAGCAGCTACAACACCAACTGGTTGATAATACACATGTATACGTGTATTTGGAAATCTGCTTTGATTTATTTCTCCATAAATTCTTTTAGTTTCTTCTGAATTCCATTCAAATATATCTGCTGCACCATTTATTTCACCTGGACCTTCTGTTAAAGGTTTACCAACTTCTAACGTCATCCATTTAGATAAAACATCTATTTTACTTCTAATGAGTTCTGAAATTTTCCTAAGAACCTTTGCTCTCTCCCAAGGAGATGTCATTTGCCAAGCTTTTAAACCTTTGGCAGCTGAGTTTAATGCTTTCTGTACGTCTTCACCATTGGCTTTTGAGGCTTTACCAATAATTTCTTCATTAGCTGGATTAATTACATCGTAGGTCTCTCCACTTGATGACTTTTGCCATCTACCATCTATAAATTGACCAAAATTTTTATACATAACTTTTAAATACTGGCGGTCCCAAGGGGAATCGAACCCCTCTTTGTTGGATGAAAACCAACTGTCCTAACCGATAGACGATGGGACCTTATTTTTGAATGTCTTATTAACAGATATATCATCAATAATAAACTCTACATTTGATTGCCCCCTCCATTCATTTAGGGATAATTTACCGGCAATATTAAATGTTTTGTTATTCTTTTTAAGTAAATAAGCACTAAGATCATTGTCAACAGCATTAAATGCTATTGTTTTAATTGGTGACCCGTCTTTTCCAATTAAAACAGATTTGATGTGCTTTTCACCTACGATTTTTCCATTTACCGTTTTTAAATTTTCAATTATGAATTTTGGTTCAGGATTACCGGATCCAAAAGGTGCTAAATTATTTACTTTATTGTAAAAGTCTAAATTAATAGCAGAAGGTGATAAAACACTATCTAAGTAGAGTGGCTTCTCGCTAATTATATCTTCATTAATATTTCTAAACTTTCTAAAAACAAATTCTTTAAATTTATCAATATTTTTTATATTTATTGAAAAACCTCCGGCCATTTTATGGCCACCACCTTTTAATAAAAGTTTCTTTTGTGTTGCTGCAATAATTACGGAACCAATATCAAATCCAACTATCGATCTAGCAGAAGCTTTGCCTGTTTGGCCCTCAATAGATATAATAATAACTGGTTTATTGAACTTATCTTTTAGCCTTGCAGCAACAATTCCAATTATTCCTTCGTGCCAATTATTTCCACTTAAAATTAGTACAGGATTATTTAAATAATCTTTTATCTCATTTAGAATTTGTTGAAGAAGATCTTTCTCCAACATTTGTCTTTCTTTATTAAACTGATTTAATTCTGAAGCTAATTTAAAAGCTTCTTTAGCATCATTATTTAAAAGTAAATTTGCGCCATGTGAACATTTGCCAACTCTACCACCCGCATTAATTCTAGGTCCTAACATATAACCCAAATGATAGATGGAAGGATTGGTCTCTATTTTACATATATCTAATAAGGTTTTTAAACCTAGATTTTTTTTTTCTTTCAGTATTTTTAACCCTTGTTTTACTATGGCTCTATTCAATCCAATTAATGGTACAACATCACATACAGTTCCAAGCGAAACTAAGTCGAGATAACTAATTAAATTTGGTTCTTTTTTCATGTTTTTTTTAAACCAATTAATCGTTCTTAATCCTTTGTTTACTGATACTAAAAACATAAATGTCACACCAGCTGCACACAGATATTGTAAATTTGAATTATCATCTAAACGATTAGGATTAATAATTGAATATGCCTTTGGAAGATTAATTTCTGATTGATGATGGTCTAAAACAATTACATCTATATTATTTTTTTTTGCATATTCAATTGCATCAAATGACAAAGTACCACAATCAACGGTAAATATTATTTTTACACCATTATTTATTAATTTTTCAAAACTTTTAATTGTGGGACCATAACCTTCTTTTTTTCGGTCAGGTATGTAAATTTCATACGGTGTTTTTAATTCAGTTAAATATTTTCCTAATAAAGCTGTGGAGGTAGCACCGTCAACGTCATAATCTCCAAAAATTCCAATTTTTTCTTTTAAGTCAATAGATTTAATTGCTCTTCTAGTTGCTTTTTCCATATCTATCAAACAATTAGGATTGGGTAAATAACTTTTGATTGATGGATTAAGAAATGATCTTATATTTTCCTTTTTAATTTTTCTAATTGAAAGTAGCTTGGAAGTAATTTCATCTAAAAAAAAATTATCTTTAAAAAATGTTATATCCTCTTGATCAAATTTTTTTAGTATCCAGCTTTTTCCACTTATTGAAAGTGTATTCATTTACTATAGATATTTGAGACTGTCTTAATGATATTTTTACTTTTATGTAGAGCAAATGTTGTTACCTTATATTTTTCACCTAAATCTTCTACACCATTAGCTAAATCTCCTGTTGTTACACCGCTAGCACAAAAAATTACATCACCTTTAACCATTTCATCAATGTTGTATTTTTTATTAAAATCGGTTATTCCCATTTTTTTTGCTCTGATTTTTTCGTCTTGATCTAATACTAAACGACCTTGTATTTGACCACCATAACATGACAAGGCAGCAGCAACTATTACCCCTTCAGGTCCTCCACCTGTGCTATAATAAATATCATTTTTTGGTTTATCACCAATTACACTTAAAGCTCCAGCTATATCACCATCAGTAATGTAATTTATATTGACGTTCATCTTAATTAATTCTTGCACAATGTAATTATGTCTAGGTCTTTTAAGAACACAGGCATTTATCTCAGAGATTTTTTTTTGTTTTGCCTTTGCAAGGAGTTCAATATTAGATTTTATACTGTTATCTAAATCTAATAAATTTTTTGGTAAATTAGAACCTATAACTATTTTTTCCATATAAGTATCTGGAGCAGATAATAAGTCACCTTTATTTGCTATAGCAATAACAGAAAAAGCATTTGGTTCATTATTTGCTGTAAATTTAGTTCCTTCTAATGGGTCAACGGCAATATCAAATTTAGGCCCCTTTAAGGTTCCTAGTTTTTCACCAATATAAAGCATTGGGGCTTCATCCATCTCACCTTCACCTATTACAACAGTTCCCTCCATATCAATACTATTTAACTCTTTTCTCATTGGGTCGACGGCACCTTTATCTGCAGCTATTTTATCTTTGCATCCAATATATTTAGATGCACCAATTGCACCTTTTTCAGTTGCTTTAATGAATAAATCTAAGTATTTGGAATCAATTGACATTAATTTTCATCTATACGAATTAACTTTGGTTTTTTTCTCATATATTTTTTTTTACCAACTTCTTTTAAAATTTTATTTAAATATTCATCTTTTGAGTCGTGTGTAATTATTATTATCGAAGATGATTTTTTTCCTTTGTTAGGGTCTTGTATTATTCTTTTAATCGAAACTTTATATTTTGAAAATATATTTGTTATATTTGATAGAACGCCAGGAACATCAACTACTTCAAAACGTAAATAAGCAGAAAATATTCTGTTTGAAATGTTTATAAATTTTAACTTTTTTCTTTTAGTTTTTGAAAGAGAGAAAGGAAATTTAATATTACCTCTTAAAATTGATGAAATATCAGAAATTAAAGCCGATGTAGTAGCAGCAGGACCGGCTCCTTCTCCTTGAATTATACTTTGGCCAACTGGTTTACCATCAATAATTACAGCATTTAATACACCATCAATACTAGCCACATAAGTATTTTTGTTAATTAACGTGGGGTGGACACGCTGACAAATTTTATTTTTGAATGTTTCTGCATATCCCAAAAGTTTGATTTTATAGCCAAGCTTATTAGCATTATCAATATCACGTTTATCAATATGATTAATACCTTCTACATATACATTATGATTTAAAAATGAATCAAAACATAAAGATGTAAGAATTTTGATTTTTGCAGAAACATCGTCTCCATTTAAATCTGCAGAGGGATTGGATTCGGCATAACCTAATTTTTTTGCATCACTAAGTACGTTTTCAAAACTTTTATTTTGTTTATCCATTGATGACAAAATATAATTAGAGGTACCATTTAAAATTCCGTAAATTTTAGTAATTTTATTAGCAATTAAACTTTCTTTCAGAGATCTTATAATAGGAACGCCACCACATACAGCTGCTTCAAATTCTAAATTAACTTTATTTTTTTCAGCTATTTCTGCTAATTGATCTCCATATTTTGCAATTAAAGCTTTATTAGCAGTCACAACATGTTTTTTATTTTTAAGAGCATTAAAAACTAATTTTTTTGCTGGACCTTCTGCTCCGCCAATTAATTCAACAATTAGATCCACATCTTTATTTTTTGTTGCATCAAGATAATTGTTTAACCAAAGACTTTTATTAATTTTAATATTTCTCTTTCTTTTTTTATTTTTAGCAGAGACATATGAAATTACTGGTAAACAATTATTTTTTTCAGTTAAAATTTTTTTATTTTCAGTTATATATTTAAAAAGATAAGAACCGATGTTTCCTAATCCTATTATGGCAATGTTAATTTTTTTCATGAAAAAGTTATTCTCTACTTGTAATATTGGGAAATTTTTTCTTTTTTCCCTGATTTAATAAATATTTCGATATTTCATCAATACTACATTTTTTGATAATTGTACAAACATCAGCAACATTAATATTTGTTTTATGTTTATCCATATTTACACTAATTTTTTTACTTTTTGATAAATTTCTTTCATTTTTTTTTTCGTCATTAGTAATCTTTTTAACAATTTTTTTGTTTTTTTGTTTTTTTTTATTTTTTCTTTTAACTAATTTTTTATTCCTTTTCTTTTCAAGAATTTTTTTTTTAATTTTTTTTATTTCGTCATTTGTTAAAATATTTACCTCATTTGAAGTTTTTTCTTTTTGTTTAATGCTAATTTTTTTATCTTTTTCATTATTATTTCTTAGATTAAGTTCAACTAAATCGACTTCGTTAATATCTTTATTGTTTAAAACTTTTACCTCTAAAGATAGATTTTCCTCAAAATATTGTTTTGCTTCAGCTTTATTAATGCAATTGTGATTTCCACAAATAAAGACTATTTTTTGTTTTGAACAGTTTTGTAAAAAAATAAAGATTATAAGGAATAAAATACTTTTCATTTCAATCCTAATTCTTTTGGGAAATTATATAGTAAGTTCATATTTTGTATTGCTTGACCAGACGCTCCTTTAACCAAGTTATCTAAAGCAGAAAATATAACTATTTTATTTTTAATTCTTGTTTGACAAATTGAAATTTCACAATTGTTTGTATTTAACACGTTTCCAGATCCTAGGGGTGTATTTAATTTATGTATCCTGATAAATTTTTTATTTTTATAATATTTAATTAATTCATCTCTCAAACATTTTGGAGTTTTATTTTTTTTTATAGTTAAATATATTGACGACAAGATTCCTCTAAATGTAGGAAGTAAATGAGGATTAAAAGAGTATAAAATTTTTGTATTTGTTAACTTATAAATTTCTTGATCTATTTCACTTATATGTCTATGATTTTTGATACCATAAGCAAATGTAGACTCGTATAAGTTTTTATGATTAAATTTTTTTTCTAAATTTTTCCCAGCTCCCGAATAGCCTGATTTCGAGTCAATGGTTAAGTTGAATGGCGTTATTAATTTTTTTTTAATTAAAGGAATTAACGGTAATAAAATTGAGGTTGGGTAACAACCTGGGTTAGCAATTATTCTATAATTTTTAATTTTATCATTCACAAACTCGCTTATAGAATAAAGTGAGTCTTTAATTAAATCAGGCGCTTTGTGTTTAATATTATAATTTTTATAATATAGCTTTTTATCATTAATTCTAAAATCTGCTGACAGATCAATATATTTTAATTTTTTATATCTATTAAAAGTGCTATTAATAATTGATTGTGCTTTACCATTAGGCAAAGAAAGAAAAATTAAATCTAATTTATTCCAATCTATTTTCTCTATAGATGAGATTTTAGGAAGTTTTTTTTTTATTCTTTTGTCGAAAAAAGATATGCTTTTACCTAAATTTTTAGTAGCAGATAAATATACAATATTAATTTTTGGGTGATTAGATAATAAAAATGTTAAATCTAAACCTGTGTAGCCAGTAGCTCCTACTACGGCAACATTTAATTTTTTCGATACAGTCATAAAAAACTTATAGCATCGTCTGGATAAAATTTAAATTTAAATGATTATCTCTTAGAAAATTGGAAGCTTCTTCTTGCTTTTCTGTGGCCGTATTTTTTTCTTTCAACAACTCTAGAGTCTCTAGTTGTAAGCTTATCTTTTTTTAAATTTTTCTTTAGATTTTCATCATGAGATATTAATGCTTTTGAAATGCCTAATATAATGGCTCCAGCTTGACCAGAAAGTCCTCCACCTTTAACAGAGCATTTAACATCATAGTTAGAAGCAACCTCAGAAATTTCTAATGGTCTAGTTACAATTATTTGATGAACTGGTCGTTTAAAATAATCATGCATTTTCAAACCATTTACATGAATAGTGCCCGAGCCTTTTTTTACCCAAACTTTTGCAATAGATCTTTTTCTACGTCCCGTAGCATATTTACTATCTTTAAAATCTAATTTAATCTTTTTCTTAGTAGTTTGCTGATTTACTTGTTCCATTATTTGACAATATTACTTTTATTAAGTTTTTCAAAATTTATAATTTTTGGTTTTTGCATTTCATGTGGGTGACTTTCACCACTATAAATTTTTAATTTAGTAAGTTGTTTTTTAGCTAGTGGGCCGCCTGGTAGCATTCTTTTTACAGCTAGTTTTAAAATATCCCCAGTTTTATTTTTTTCTTTTAATGATAAGGGTGAAGACTCTTTTATGCCACCTGGATGACCTGTATGTCTGTAATAAATTTTATCTTTAAATTTCTTGCCACTAAATTTAATTTTATCAATGTTTGTTACAACAACAAAATCGCCATTATCAATATGAGGATTATATGTAGATTTATTCTTTCCTCTTAAAACTTTTGAAATAAATGCTGCAAGTCTTCCAACAGCAACATTTTGTGCGTTAATAATATACCAATCTTTTTTAATTTCTTTTTTTTTAATAAATGGTGTCATGATGATTGGCGATAAATACAAAGAATAATAGTTAAAGTCAATTTATTTTACATAATAAAAATAAAGATTTATGGCACTAAACACTAATAACACGCTAGTTATTTGATGAGCTGATGCTAAAAAAATATTTAAACCACTCATTAATGTAAAAATACCTAAAATTATTTGTAAAAATAAAGTAAATATTATTAATTTCATAGAGTTATATAGTTTAATCATTTTTTTTTTATAGATAAAAAAACTCAGCACGAATATATAGAATGTAATTAAATATGCTAAATTTCTGTGATAAAATTGAACTAAAGAATGGTTGTTAAAATTTAGTAATTCTTTAAGTTGTATTTTTAGTATGTCATCCGGAAAATATGAAGATCCCATCATTGGCCAAGTTTGGTAAATATTTCCGGCATCTAAACCTGATACGAAAGCACCAAATATTATTTGTAGGAAAATGAGTAAAATTAAAAATAAAAAAATTAAATTTAGCTTAGAAAAGATAAAAAAATTTTTATAAGTTTTATTTTTGATATTAATTATCATCCAATATAAGATTGAAATAATTATAAAAGCAATACTCAAATGAAGTGATAATCTATAATGACTTACAGTAATAACATTAATAAGACCACTTTTGACCATATACCATCCAACTATGCCTTGTAGTAAAATTAAGGAAAAAACAATTAAACAAATAACTAAATATTTAATTTTAACTTTATTACAAAAGTAAAAATATATAAGTGGTAATAAAAAGAATAATCCAATTAATCTTGCTATCAGTCTGTGAATATATTCCCAATAAAAAATAATTTTAAATTCATCTAAATTCATATTGTTATTTAATAATTTAAATTGTGGAATTTTTTTATATTCTTCAAAATAAGTTAGCCATGTCTCTTGATTTAAAGGTGGTAAAATACCAAAAAATAATTCCCATTCTGTAATCGATAATCCTGAATTGGTTAATCTAGTTAAACCTCCAATAATTATAATGAGAAATACTAAAATTAAAGAGGAAATTATCCAATATAAAAATAAATCATTAATTTTTTTATCGTGTGAGACCATGATAATTAATATATATATATATATTAATTGAATTCTTAAATTTTTATAATGTCGCTATGATCAATAAAAACATACTTAAAATAAGAAAAGATTTAGATAAACTAGACAACTCTCTATTAAAAATTATTAAAAAAAGAGCAAAACTAGTTGATTTAGTATTAAAAAATAAGAGATATAAAAAAGATATTATAGATAAAAAAAGAATAAATATAATTTTAAAAAATATATCAAAAAAATCAAAAAAAATGAAAATTGACCCTCGTATTACTAAAAAAATATGGGCTTCAATGATAAAAGCATTTATAGATTATGAGTTTCGAAATTTTAAAAAATAAAATTACTTACTGTGAGGTGGCAATTTCTTTTCAACAAAAATTTCGTGTTTTCTCGTATTGGGATTATATTTTTTTAACTTAAGTTTGTTTTTAACTTTTTCACCTTTAGTAGGTTTTTTAGCGTAGTAAATGAATTTACTATCAGGATTGCTTTCGGGAACCATTCTAACTTTTAAATGAGTTTTTTTTGCCATATTGTTTTAACTTTTTAATTTTATCTAACAACTTATTACTTTTTTCTTTTAAATATTTTTTATAATAATCAGCTTTTAAACTATGTGAATTATAATCGTCAAGTTTATTAATTTTTGATTTTAGTGCCTTTTTAACACCGGTAATAGTCATACCCTTATTTTTAAGAAGAAATTTTATCATTTTGATAGTTTCTACCTGCTGGGAAGAATAATATCTTCTATTATTAACAATCTTAGGTTTTATTTGTTTGAATTCTTTTTCCCAATATCTCAAAACATGGTTTAAGGGTTTTTGATTTTTTGAGTCTACCAAATCTAAAATTTTTGATAGTTCTGTAATGGTAACTAATTTAGTCATTTATTTAAATTTTTTATAAGTTTTTTTGAAGGATAAAAACTTAATGACTTGCGAGAGGTTATTACAAAACTTTCCTTGGTTTTAGGATTTCTACCTATTCTTTGATTTTTTTTAATAACCTTAAAAGAACCTAGGTTTTTAAGTTTTAAATTATTTTTTTTAATTTCAATTTTTAAAACATCTATTAAATTATTAATAATTTTTTTTGTAAATAAAATTGAATATCCTGTTTTTTTACTTAAGCTTTTAGATAAATTGTATTTTGTAAAATTACGTTTAATCACTACTTAGATCATTAAGGTTATTTTTAATTTCTTTCATTAAATTACCCTTTACTATTCTATAACAAAGATCAATTGAATGGTAAAATCCTAAAGCATCGGTTCCACCATGACTTTTAACAACAGGTCCATTTAAACCTAGAAAAATAGCTCCGTTATATTTTCTTGGGTCCAATTTATCCTTAAATTTTTTTAAAGAAAAATATGAAAAAATTAGAGAAATTTTGGTAAAGAAATTTTGTGTTAAATTTTTTTTTAAATTATCGGTAATAAATTTAGCAGTACCTTCTGCAGTTTTTAGTGCAATATTTCCGGTAAAACCATCTGTCACGATTACATTGGAATTGCCGCTCATAATTTTATTTCCTTCAACATATCCATTAAAAGAAAAACTATTACTATTACTTATTTCTTTTAATTTTTTAAAAGTTCTTTTTAATACTTCTGTACCTTTTATTTCTTCTGATCCCACGTTTAATAAGGAAACTATCGGTTTTTTATTTGGATAGAGTGATTTATATAAAGCTGAACCAAGTTCTGCGAAATCTACAAGATTTTCCTCATTACATTCAATATTAGCGCCTAAATCTAAAACTACATTTAAATCTTTATTGCTTGGCCACAATCCGGCAAGTGCTGGTTTGTTTACTTTATCAATCATCTTTAGTATCATTCTTGAAACCACAAGAAGTACACCAGTGTTGCCAGCAGACAAACTTATGTCAGAAGTCCCTTCAGTTTGAGACTTAATACAATTCCACATACTTGTATTCTTAGAATTTTTTATTGCTGTTAAAGGAGTTTCTTCATCAGAAACAACTCCGTCTGTATGTACAATTTTAACTAAATCAGATGGTATTTTAAATTTATTAATTTCATAAGATATTTTACTACTATCTCCATACAAATGAATCAGATAATCATTATTTGATTTATTTTTTTCTAAAAAATAATGAACCCCTTGAATAGTTTTTGCAGGAGAGTTATCTCCTCCCATTGCATCTATCGCAATAGTGATTTTATTAGTCATTATTGATAATTAAATATCTAAGATCTTTTTACCGTTATAAAAACCTGACTTAAGATCAATATGATGAGAAAGCTTGTATTCACCACTTTTTTTATCTTCAAGTATATTTACAGAGGTTAATTTATGATGAGATCTTCTCATTTTTTTTCTTGAAACAGATGTTTTTCTTTTAGGTACAGCCATAATTATAATTTAAATTTAATTGAATCTCTTACCATATTTTCTAGAGGTAGTTCAAAGCAAAAATCAAAAAAGCGTAAGAAATACGACTCAAAATTGATAAATTCAGCACTTTTATAGTCATTTAATTGAATAAAATACTTTGAAACTAAGAGTGGGTTAATTTTGAATTTATCTTCAAGTTTGTTACTGAGTTCAAATTTTAGCAAAATATCATATAAAATTTTATTTAATTCCTTCATTTTTTTATTAACAGCAACATCACCATAACCTAGTTCTCTCATATTATTTTCGATATTATAAAATAAAAAATCATATGATTTTTGGTCAAACTTTACATCTTTTTTTTTTGATATAATCATCATTATAGAAAAGTGCATAAACATAAGATAAATGCGTGTTTCAAAATTATCTGGTAAATTTATTTTTTTATAAAAAAAAATATTTCTAGATAAGGACAATAATATATTATACAAATTAAATTTATGATTTTTAAACATCTTATCAATATTATTTTAATATTATCATTTTTTATTTTAAATGCATGTCAATTTCAAGACCCAGATAAAAATCATGGAATAATTTTTTTAAAAAATAGGTCTGAAAAAATAATAGTAAATAAAAGTAACAAAAATGACGTTATCAAAATACTTGGTAAGCCCCATTCACGTGCTTTCGATGAAGAAGATAAGTGGTTGTATATAGAGAGAGTTTTAACAAAAGGTAAATATCATAAATTAGGACAACATGTTTTAAAAACTAACAATGTACTTGTCTTAAAATTTAATAAATATGGTGTTTTAGTTCAAAAAAAAATTTATGATAAAAACGATAAAAATAAATTAGCTTTTATAGATAAAACGACAAAAAACGAATTAAGTAAAAAAAGTTTTATTCAATCGTTTTTGCAAAGTATTAAACAAAAAATGTATTCAAATCGTAAATAGATAATTAATGAGCAATAATTGCTAAAAGTAATAAGGCAACAATATTTGTAATTTTAATCATAGGGTTAACAGCAGGTCCAGCTGTATCTTTATAAGGATCTCCAACTGTGTCGCCTGTTACTGCAGATTTATGAGCTTCAGAGCCTTTACCTCCAAAATTACCATCTTCGATGTATTTTTTTGCATTATCCCATGCTCCACCACCGGCGGTCATTGATATAGCAACAAATAGTCCTGTTATAATTACACCAAGTAACATTGCACCTAGAGAAGATAACGCAGCTTCCATGCCACCTATCTGTAAAATAATAAAATAAAGTATCACTGGAGATAAAACTGGAAGTAACGAAGGAACAATCATTTCTTTAATTGCAGCTTTTGTTAATAAATCAACTAATCTACCGTAGTCAGGCTTTCTTTTACCTTTCATGATTCCAGGTATTTTTTTGAATTGTCTTCTAACTTCTATCACTACAGCACCTCCAGCTCTTCCAACTGCTTGCATGCCCATAGAGCCAAATAAATAAGGTAACATTCCGCCAATTAATAAACCTGCAACAACAAAAGGATTTGAAAGATCAAAAGTAACATTTACACCTTCTAAAGCTGAACCTTTGACTGTAGAAAAATATTTAATATCTTCAGTATAAGCAGCAAATAAAACTAAAGCACCTAATCCAGCTGAACCTATGGCATAACCTTTGGTTACTGCTTTTGTAGTGTTTCCTACCGCATCTAAAGCATCCGTTGTTTTTCTTACATTTTTAGGTAGCTTAGACATTTCAGCAATACCGCCAGCATTATCTGTAACAGGTCCATAAGCGTCTAAGGCCACTACCATACCTGTAAGAGCTAGCATAGCAGTCACAGCAATAGCAATTCCAAATAATCCAGCTAAACTATTCGTATACAAAATTCCCGCAACAATAATTAAAGCAGGTACAGCTGTTGCTTCCATAGAAATAGCTAATCCTTGAATAACGTTCGTACCGTGTCCTGTAGTTGATGATTTAGCTACAGATCTTACAGGTCTGTAGTTTGTTCCTGTGTAGTATTCTGTAACCCATATTAAAAGCCCAGTAATTAAAAAACCTACTACACCACAAATATATAAATCAATTCCATAAAATATATTACCATTGTTATTATAACTTTTGGCCATTCCAACTATTGAGTCTGTTACTGGATACAATATTAAAAGCGATGTGATCGCTGTAACAATAAAACCTTTATATAGAGCTCCCATAATATTTTTACTTTTACCTAATTTAACGAACCAAGTGCCAACTATAGATGTAAGAACGCAAGCACCGCCAATAGCTAGAGGATAAACCATTAAATTGTAATCCTGTGGAAAGAAAATAGAGGATAAAACCATTGTGGCAACAATTGTTACAGCATATGTTTCAAATAGATCTGCAGCCATGCCAGCGCAATCCCCTACGTTATCACCTACATTGTCAGCTATTACTGCTGGGTTTCTCGGATCATCTTCAGGTATTCCAGCTTCTACTTTACCAACTAAATCAGCACCAACATCAGCACCTTTAGTAAAAATACCACCACCAAGTCTTGCAAAAATAGAAATTAGAGATGCACCAAAACCAAGTGCTACTAATGCATTTATAATTTCCCTGCTATCAACATTTAGTGAAATTAAAATTACGTAATAAATAGTTATTGACAATAAAGCTAAGCCTGCAACTAATAATCCAGTTATAGCTCCAGATTTAAAAGCAATAGTTAAACCTGCTTGTAAACTTTTTCGTGCTGCTTCAGCTGTTCTAACGTTTGCTTTTACTGAAATTAACATTCCAACATATCCCGCTACACCAGACAAAAATGCTCCAATAAAATAACCTACTCCAACTAAATAATTGAAGAAATATGTTACAATAGCTAAAACTATTACACCTACAATAGCTATAGTTTTGTACTGTCTATTTAAATATGCTTTAGCACCAATTTGTATTGCTTCAGCGATTTCTTGCATACGAGCATTACCAGGACTTGATGCAATAATTTGTCCTGACAACAGATAACTATAGGCTACTGCTAAAATTCCAGTGAATGAGATTAAATATAATAATTCTAAATAACTTGTCATGATAATGGCCATAAATGCCAAATAAAAATTAAAAACGCAAGCTAAACTTAAAAAAAATTAGAATTTTTCTATTATTTTCTTAATTGTTTGGCAATTTTATCTAGAACTGCGTTTAAATAACCAATTTGAATTTTCTCAAGAAAATATTCAGATGCCAATAAATATTCACTTATAATAACTTTAGTGGGTGTATTATGCTTAAAAATGAGCTCAAAAACTCCTGCAAAAAGTATAATTTTAAGTAATTTGTCTGTCTTAGCCAAATCAATGTCATTAGATAAATGTTTATTCACAGTTTCCTCTATAAGGTCAGTTCTTTCTAATGTGCCAGTAACAATATCTTTGATAAATTTTTTATATTGATTCTTTGGATAATCAATTTCTACATCAGGATTCATTAATGAGTTGTAAATTTTTTGAATAACTTTAATTCTCGGTGATGAATTTTTAGATTTTTTGTGGGCCATTTTTTAAAATAGATATGACTGCGTTAGCAGCTTCAGACCCTTTATTTGATTTATTAGAATTTAAAATTTTGCTTCTGTTAATAGCTTGACTCATATTCAAAGCAGTTATTATTCCATTTCCAATTGGTTTATTAAAATCGATGGATAATTTTAAAATTGCATTAAATGTTGAATTACAGATTAAGTCAAAATGTGGAGTTTGGCCTTTAATAACACAACCTAATGCAACAAAACCATCAAATTTTTTTATATTTTTTCTGATTGCAATAGGAATTTCAAAGATACCTGGCACTTTAATTTCACTTACAGAAAATTTATCTGCTAATAATTTTTTCGTAGCATTTTTAAATAAATAATTCGATATTGATTTGTAGTAGTTTGAGTTTATTATTAATATTTTTTTCATTTTATAATAATTTGTTTTTTTATTTTAAGCCCAAATCCTTCTAAGCCAATAATTTTTTTTCTTGTTCTAGAAATTAATATCATATTTTTTACTTTTAAATCTTTGATTATTTGGGCCCCTATACCGTAATATCTGAGGGTGTTGATATTACTATCTGATTTACTTGAGTTATTGATAATTAATAGCAAGAAACTTTTATACTTTGAAAGTATATTTAATGTTTTTTTAACAATTTGAATATTTAAAATATCTTTTTTTTTCAATTTAATTGAGAGAACTCTCACAATAATTGATTTATTTTGCTTAGGTGTACCTTTTGTAATTGCAAAATTAATATTATCATCAAGCTTATTTTTATATGAATAGATTTGGATTTTCCCCATTTTATTTAAATTACTAGCCTTATAGCTTATTCTTGAAATTAACTTTTCATATTTCAGTCTATGAGAAATAATATCTTCTATTGAAGCTACTTTTATTCTGTGTTTTTGAGAAAATTTAAATAGATCATTTAATCTAGCCATTCGGCCATCTTCATTCATTACTTCACAAATTACTGAACTAGGATTTAGATTTGACAATTTTGAGATATCTACCGAAGCTTCTGTATGTCCCGCTCTTTCTAGAACTCCACCTTGTCTTGCAACAAGCGGGAAGACATGACCAGGCGAAACAATTTCTTTAGTTTTTACCTTAGGGTTTATTGCTGTTTTAATTGTTTGCGCTCTATCATGAGCTGATATACCTGTTGTAATACCTTTTTTAGCTTCAATTGAAACTGTAAAGGCTGTTTGCATTCGAGATTTATTGACAGGTGACATCAAAGGAAGTTTTAAATTATCAATTTGTTTTTTTGTTAAAGCTAAACAAATTAAACCTCTTCCATGCTTAGCCATAAAATTAATAATTTTAGAATTACATTTAGATCCCGGTATAACTAGATCACCTTCATTTTCTCGGTCTTTATCATCAACCAAAATAAACATTTTACCTTTTTTTGCATCATTAATAATTGAAGAAATTTTAGAAAATTTATTATTTGGCATTTTAGAGTGAATATTTATACATATATTTACTAAAAATATCTAACTCAAGGTTAACTACATCGTTAATTTTGAGATTTTTAAGATTAGTTAATTTAAGGGTATGTGGAATAATGTTTATCTCAAAAAAATTATTTGAAACTTTTGATACTGTCAGCGAAACTCCATTTACAGAAATGGAGGCTTTTTCAACAATAAATTTTTTTAATTTTTTATCATGAATTTTAAATTTGATTAACCAAGTTTTGTCTAATATTAGTATTTTTTTTATTATAGCTACGGTATCTACATGACCTTGGGTAAAATGGCCTGAAATTTTTTGCCCAAAAAATAATGATTTCTCCAAATTAATTATTTGGTTTAATCTGATTAATTTAAAGTTTGATCTTTTTATGGTCTCATTTGATATGTAAAAACTAATTATTTTATTTTTAATTTTAATAATTGTTAAACAAACACCATTGCATGAAACTGATGAACCTAGATCTTTCTTAGAAAAAATTATTTTAGTTTCAACATCTATTAAAATGCTATTTTTATTTTTCTTAATAAATTTAACTTTACCTGTATTAAAGATTATTCCATTAAACATAATTAAAATTCAATTTTATAAAGATTATCACTATCTAAATTCACATTTATCTTTTTTTTTAATTTAATTTTTTTAAGTAATAGTGGTGAGCTATTATTAATACCATTTTTTTTTAACATTTTGATACTTTGAAAAATATATAAATCATTTATCAATTTATACTTTATAAGAGAATTCAAGAAAGTGAGGCCAGTTTCAAATAAAATTCTTGAATAACCTAATTTATATATTTTAGAAAATAACTTATTAAAATCATTTTTAGATAAAAGAGAGTCCGTAAAAATAAATTTAAATCCTTTTTTTTTAAAATAATTTATTTTTTTTTTATTTTTATTATTAATAATTAAATATGTTTTTCTTTTGGATGAGATATTATTAATTAATAAATTTTTTTTTAATTTAAAATCTAAATCAATTATAAATAAATCAGGTTTATAATTATTTAAACCATCAATTCTGCAATTAAGAAGAGCATTATCAATATTAATTGTTTTTGATGTTGAAAAAATACAATCATTTTTTGATCTTAATAAATGTGTAATTTTTTGAGATTGTTTGTTAGTTATCCATTTATTAATTTTATTAATTGAATAATAATCCTTTGAAATTGCTATCTTAGCAGAAATAAATGGAAGTTTAAATTTTTGATTAAAATAATAACTAGTGTAAAAATTTTTAAAATTATTACTATTTATTAATTTTGTATTAATTTTATTTTTTTTTAAAATTTTTTCCACTTTTTTATAAGATCTTTTATCTGGGTCATTAAATGCATAATAAACATTTTTAATTTTATTTTTTTTGATTATATTTGTGCAAGGTGGAGTAAGACCATAGTGCGAACATGGTTCAAGTGTGGAGTATAAATCTGCTCCCTCAAAATTATTATTTATATTTAAAGCATTAAATTCAGCATGTGGTCTTCCATTTATAGATGTAACACCTGTCGAAATTACAGTATTATTTTTTACAATAATTGTGCCGACAGATGGGTTTAATTTAGTTTTACCTAAATTTTTTTTAGCTATTTCAAAAGCGAGATCTAAAAAACGTTTATGATTTATTGTCATCTAAATTGCCAACAAATTGTTCAAAGTCTTTAGCTTCTTTAAAATTTTTATATACCGAAGCAAAACGAACATAAGCAACTTTATCTAACGCAGATAAACCATCCATTATGAATTTTCCAATTGTAGGCGTTGGTATTTCACTTTCCCCAAGACCTTCAAGATTTCTAACTATTTTTGATATAAATTTTTCAATTGTTTCTGACTCTATTGGACGTTTTCTAGTAGCTATTCTTATTGATTTAGAAATTTTATCTCTATCGAAAGGCTCTTTTTTTCCATTACCTTTTATAACAGTAAGTTCTTGAAATTGTACTCTTTCAAAAGTTGTAAATCTTTCTTTTCGATCGCATCCGCATAATCTTCTTCTACGTATTGCTGTACCATCTTCTGTCGGCCTGGAGTCAACAACTGATGTATCTTTTTCTCTACAAAAAGGACAAAGCATAAATTTATTTAATTTCCATATATAGGGAAAGAAGAACAAAGGTCAATAACCTCTTTTTTGACTTCATTTTCTATTTTTGAATTGTCTGATTTGTTCTCACTTAAACCTTTAATTACTTTATGAATCAAATCTGCGGTTAATTTAAATTCCTCTTCTTTAAAACCTCTCGTAGTACATGCAGGTGTACCTAATCTTATTCCAGAAGTTATGAATGGGCTTTCTGTATCAAATGGAATTCCATTTTTGTTGCAAGTTATGTTAGCTTTTCCCAATGAAGCTTGGACGTCTTTTCCAGTTACTTTGTATGATCTTAAATCAAGAAGCATTAGATGTGTGTCTGTACCGCCTGAAAAAATTTTGAAACCTTTTTCAGTTAATCTATCTGATAAAACTTTTGCATTTTTAATTACATTTTTCGTGTATGTCTTGAATTCATCTGACAAAGCCTCTTTAAAACAAACCGCTTTAGCCGCAATTACATGCATTAATGGTCCACCTTGTAAACCAGGAAAAATTGCACTATTAAATTTTTTAGCTAACTCCTCGTTATTTGTTAAAATAATTCCACCTCTTGGACCTCTCAAAACTTTATGAGTTGTTGATGTTACAACATCCGCATACTTAGTAGGATTTGGATAGGCTCCTCCAGCTACTAAACCAGATAAATGTGCCATATCAACTAATAGATATGCTCCAACTTTATCACATATTTCTCTAAATTTTTTAAAGTCAATTATTCGTGAGTAAGCGCTTCCACCTGCAATTATAAGTTTTGGCTTATTTTCTATTGCAAGTTTTTCAACAGCATCATAATCAATTAAGCCCGTATCCTTATCAACCTCGTAATGAAGTGCATTAAACCATTTACCAGACTGAGCGGGCTTTGCTCCATGAGTCAAATGACCACCAGAATTTAAACTCATTGCTAAAGTAGTGTCACCTGGTTTTAAAAGTGCCAAATAAACTGCACCATTAGCTTGAGCTCCCGAGTGAGGTTGAACATTTGCAAATTTGCAATCAAATAATTTTTTTGCTCTTTCAATAGCTAAATTTTCTGAAACATCGACGTGCTCGCAACCGCCATAATATCTTTTTGAGGGATAACCTTCAGCATATTTATTAGTTAAGACTGAACCCTGAGCTTCTAAAACTGCATTTGATACAATATTTTCTGATGCAATTAATTCAATATGATTTTGTTGTCTTGTAAATTCATCTCTGATTGAATTATAAAGTTCTTTATCAGCATCTTGCAGTTTTAATTTAAAAAAACTGTTTAAATAATTATCTAATTTAATTACTGACATTATATTTTTTTAATCCTTTTTAAATGTCTGCCACCCTCAAATTTAGTTTTCAAAAATAAATTTACTAACTTTAATGACAGACTTTTTTTAGTAAATCTTGCGCCTAAGGCAATTATATTAGCATTATTGTGTTGTCGAGACAATCTAGTAGACTTTGAATTATAACAGACAGCTGCTCTAATATCTTTGATTTTATTAGCACTTATAGCCATGCCTGTTCCAGATCCGCATACTAAAATTCCAATATCGCTTTTTTTTGCTTTGACTCGTTTAGCTAGTTTCTTTGCATAATCTGGATAATCTACTGATTTATTTTCATATGGTCCTAAATCAAAAATTGACACATGCTTATTGATAAGGTGATCTTTAATTATTTCTTTCAAATTAAAACCAGCGTGGTCTGAAGCAATACAAATTTTTTTAAATAAAAAACTCAATTTAATTAAATTTATAGTCTAATACACAAGCAACAAGATGAATTCTATTTTCTTCACCTCCGTTAAATGCATTGTGATACTTAGTATTATTTGTAATCCAAACAGATCCATCTGCTGGCATATGTCTTGCAATATTATCAATAACCATTAAGCATCCTGGATTTGTTATTATTGGTATATGTAATCTTGGCTCTGGATCTCTGTGCCAACTTAAAGTTGATCTAGGTTCTTTTAATAAAATTCTTACTCGACCCAATTTATATTTAGACGACAATTTATCAAATACCTCTTTAAAATAAGTATTTTCATAATCTGGTACAAACTCTGAATATTCTGCCTCATTTATATTGACATCTCTTAAAACTTCTTTTCCTGATTTATCTGGCTTAGTCCAATATACTCCTCTAGCTTTATTGCCTTTTACCGAGTCCGGATCACCTGGCTTTCTAGTTAAACAGATTGCTCCAAAATGAGAGATACCTCCGCCATCGTCAAATTTTTTAGTTTTAATTATTTGCAAATAAGCTTCTTGAAGTTTTAAAATATCAAACTTTATATTTTGCTTTTGAAAATCTGAGAAATTTAAAATTGTTTCTTCTTTCATAAATTTGTCTTCTATGTTTTTTGAGACAGATTTCATAGTTATTGTTATTTACCTCTTTGTATTATATATTTGTATAATATATTTGTCGCATAATATATTAATATAATATGATTACTGGTAAATACCCAAGTTTAAGACTTCGTAGAACCAGAAAATACAACTGGTCAAGAAGATTAGTTCAGGAAAACAACTTATCTTGTAATGATTTAGTCTATCCCATCTTCCTTGCTGAAGGAAAAAATAGAAAACAACCCATTAAATCAATGCCCGGTATTTATAGATATTCTATAGATCAGTTAGGATTGATTATAAGTAGCATCATCAAACACAAAATACCAATGGTGGCCCTTTTTCCATCAACACCAAATAATAAGAAAGATAAGCTTGGAACAGAAGCATTAAATGAAAATAATTTAGTTTGTAAAGCTATAAGATTTATAAAAAAAAGATTTAAAAATAATGTTGGCATAATGGCAGATGTTGCATTAGATCCTTATACAACTCATGGAAATGACGGATTACTTAAAAATAATTATGTAATTAACGATAAAACTGTTGATGTTTTAATTAAACAATCATTAATACAAGCTCAAATGGGTTGTGATGTGATAGCACCATCAGATATGATGGATGGAAGAATAGGAAAAATTAGAAAATTTCTAGATAAAAATAAATATCAAGATGTTCAAATCCTTTCTTATGCAGTTAAATATGCTTCTAATTTCTACGGTCCATTTAGAGATGCCGTTGGATCAAAAAATTCCTTAAAAGGTGACAAAAAAAATTATCAGATGGATTTTTCAAATATGAATGAGTCTCTTAGAGAGGTTGCATTAGATATTAAAGAGGGTGCGGATATGGTAATGGTAAAACCTGGTATGCCATATTTAGATATTATTCAAAAAGTAAAAGAAAATTTTAAAATACCAGTATTAGGTTATCAAGTTTCAGGTGAATACAGTTTAATAAAAAATGGAATAACAAATAAAATTATTAATGAGGATGCGGTAATTGAAAGCTTAATGTGTTTTAAAAGAGCCGGAGCATCCGCAATTGTCTCCTATTTTGCTTTAGAAATAGCAAAAAAAATAAAATATTAATTGAAGTAATTTTCTAAAATAACTCTAGATTTAGGAAATCTTATATTATTTGGTAAAAAAAATTTATTGAGTATTATATTTCTTGTAAAATATAATGACTTCCTTATTAGATTATTATTAATTTTTTCAGGATTTTTTTTTAAAATTAAATAAACAGGAATTTCATAAGCATAACCATCTATTTCAATTTTTTTAATTTGATTAATTTCATCAATTTTTTCGAAATATTGTTTTAAATTAACATCATATCCTAATTCTTTAATAAGATTTATTTCAAAAAAAATATATAAAATTATCCAATAATCTTCATTCATTGAATTAATGAAATTTTCAAAATTGATATAAATTTTTTTATTAGGTTGACCTTCAGGTAATAAAATATTTAATAAAGAACAAACAGAAATTAAGGCAGAGGTACGTTCTTTATCATTAAAATAAAGAGGTGAAATTGGTTTAATGAGCTCTGATTTAAAATATCCAATTTTATTTTCTCCTTTAGATGAGTGTGCCACAAAAAGTTTATTAGATATTTGTAAATAGTTTCTAATTTTTCTAGAATTTCCTCCGTAGACGATCCCATCAATTTTACCTTTTGTTTTGGTAAAAATATTTATAATATTTGCATTCTCTCTAAATTTTCTTTTCGCCAATAAATAACATTCATCTTCCCAGATCATAATTTTAATATTTTTAATAGTTTAGCAGCTGCATTTTGTTGGGCTTTTTTTTTTGAAGATCCAGATCCTAAAATTTTTTTAGAATTAGGAATCTGAACATCTGTTTTAAATAAAGGATTGTGCTGTGGACCAGTTTTTTTATGAAAATAATATTTAGGTAATTCTTTAAAATTTTTTAAACTATATTCCTGAAGTTGTGTTTTAGAATCAATTAAAGTTATTATAGATTTATCTAAGTATGTTGACCAAAAATTTAAAATAAATTTTTCACCAGCCTTAATGCCTCCATCTAGATAAATCGCTCCAACTATTGCTTCTAAACAATCACTTGCTACTTTGCTTGCAGTCTTTTCTAAGTTTTTGTGAGATGTTCCTAAATAAATAAATTTTTTTAAATTGAGTTTTTTCGCTATAGAGGAACAAGTTTTTTTATTAACTAAATTTGAGAATTTTTTATCTATAATCCCCTCTTTTTCATCTGGAAATTTTTCTAAAAGTTTTTTGGAAATAACTAAACCTAAAACTCTATCACCTAAAAATTCTAATTTTTCATTATTTTTTAAATTATCAAAACTTTTATGAGTCAAGGATCGAGACAATAAAGCTGTATTTTTAAAATGATATTTAATTATTTTTTCTAATTCTTTGAGTTTATCAGCCATTATAATTTTTTAAAAAACCTTTTTATTCTAAAAGAATTATTTAAATTCCAAAATTTAAGCATGCTTCCTACATTTGTGTCATTTGAAAAAAAGATAATTTTAGCTTCTCCTACAAGATTTACATTATTTACATATCCAACACTATCAAGATAACGACTATCTTTAGAACAATCTCTGTTATCACCTAGTAAAAAATAATGATTCAAAGGAACCTTGAATTTTTTAGTATTTTGCAGAGAACCCCTTTTTTTATAAGCAACAATATGATCTACGCCGTTAGGTAGTTTTTCTAAAAAAGTATTTGTTTCTAATAAATAATTTCCACATCTAACGGTGTTTTGATCAATCAATTGTTTTCTAGTAACTTTAGTGCTGTTAATAAACAACTCACCATTAATAAATTGTATTGTATCTCCAGGTAATCCAATTAGTCTTTTTATATAATCTGTTCTATTATCTGCCGGTGTTTTAAAAACTACTAAATCTCCTCTATCAGGTATTTTTGAAAAGAAACGATCATTAGATAAATTCGGGCTAAACGGAAATGAATGTTTGCTATAACCATAACTATATTTAGTAACAAAAATTCTATCCCCTACCAATAAAGTTGGTTCCATTGATGATGAAGGAATGTAAAATGGTTGTACTAATAAAGATCGTATTAAAAGAGCAATTAGTAAAGCGCCAAATAAAGTCTTAAGATTTTCATATATTTGTGTTAATAAATTTTTTTTAATCATAATGAGATTGTTACAAAAGCGACTGCATATTTTTTTTCATCAGAGACAGATAAAGCAATTCTTATTTTCTTTTTAAATTTTTTTTTTATTATTTTCATAGTTTCACCTTTAAGCTTTATAAAAGGTTTACCGTTTTTTTCATTTTTAACAATAATCTCATTAAAATTAATTCCATTTGAAATACCTGTTCCTAAAGCTTTTGAAAATGCTTCTTTAGCAGCAAACCTTTTAGCATAACAATTATAAATATTTATTAATTTGTCACATTTTTGCACTTCTTCTTTACTAAATAATCTTTCAGTTGAGTTTTTATTTTTAAGTAATTTTTTTATTCTACCAACACTCACGATATCTGTGCCAATACCGTAAATTTTCATCTTTTTAAAATCTTTTTAAATGATTTAATTGTATTTGATAAGCCAATAAATATAGATTCACCTACAAGAAAATGGCCTATATTAAATTCATTTATTCCACTAATCCTAGATAGAATTTTTGCAGACTTAAAAGTTAAACCATGTCCAGCATGTATCTCTAGACCTAAAATATTTCCTAATTTTACAGCTTTACTAATCTTATTTAATTCTTTTTTATAATTTTTATTTTTATTTATTAAATTACATAATTTACCTGTGTGAATTTCTACACAGTCTACATTTAGTTTTTTACTTTCTTTTATATCTTTTGAACTTGGCTCAATAAATAAGCTAACTCTAATCTTATTTTTTTTTAATCTTTTAATAATTTTAATTAGTAATTTTTTATTATAGTTTAAATTTAATCCACCTTCAGTTGTAACTTCTCTTCTTTTTTCTGGTACAATACAAATAAAAGAAGGCTTGCTTCTCAGAGAAATATTAAGCATTTCTTTAGTTGCGGCTATTTCTAAGTTAAGAGGAATTTTTAACTTAGACTTTATTTGCTTAAGGTCTAATTCATTTATATGTCTTCTATCTTCTCTTAAATGTATTGTTACTGAGTCCGCACCGTAATTTTGTGCTAATAAAGCTGCTCTTAGAGGGCTAGGATATAATTCACCTCGAGCGTTTCTAACAGTTGCAACGTGGTCAATATTTACACCAAGTCTAATTTTCTTCATTAAAGATTTCTACTTCCAGGTTTGACTGGTTCTATAGAAGAGAGTTCTTTTGGTAAATTTTCTTTTGTAAATGTAGGTATATGTAAATTAATTTGAGATACTATTTTATCTTTTATAGCAGTCTCGCCATTTGATCTATCGATTATACAAGCATATCCAACGATCAATCCATTATTCTCTGTAACTAATTTAGAACATTCGAGACTTGATTTGCCAGTTGTTATGACATCCTCAATTATTAAAACTTTAGTATTTTTTTTAATTTTAAAATCTCTTCTTAATTTAAATTCACCATTTATTCTTTCTGAAAAAATTGTTTCTTTATTCAAAAGTTTTCCTATTTCATAGCCAATTATAATACCGCCCATTGCAGGGGATAAAATTATATCAAAATCTTTAAATTCTTTTTTAATTTTTTCGGCTAATGATTTGCAAATTATATCTGCTTTGTTTGGTTTACTCATTAATTGAGCACATTGAATATATTTAGAACTATGTAAACCTGAAGAAAGTATAAAATGACCCTCTAGTAAAGCTTTAGTTTCTTTTAAAATTTTCAAAGATTCTTTTAATGAAAGCATTTTTTTTTTGTTTATGTCTTATTATTTTAAAATTTAAATCACTTTGCTTTATTTGACTTATCAAGTTTGTAAAATTTTTCAAATCCTTAATTTGTAAATCTAAAGAAAACTTATAATAAGTATTTTTTCTATCAACTAGTTCAACATTAATTATATTTCCTTTATTTAAACCTATTAAATGACATATATTGCCTAGAGCGCCTGGTTTATGTGGTAAATCAACTTCTATTGTGCTTGTATAGTTTTTATCGATATTTTTTGTATTTTCTGAAGATTTATCCTGCCAGTATCTTCTTATAGCAGCCCGCGCTTTTCCAGTTTTTGCTGAACTTAACCAATGTAAAGAAGGTGAAGCATTTTTTGATGTATTTATTTTAACCATGTCTCCATTCTTAAGTATATTTTGTAAAGTCTTCTCAGTTCCATTTACTGAGCAGCCTATTGCGCTATCACCAATTTTAGTATGCACTGCGTAAGCAAAATCAATTGGTGTTGCGTTCATTGGTAATTTTATTACAGCACCTTTAGGTGTAAAACAAAAAACATTTTCTTGAAACATTTGAAGTTTTGTGAACTCATAATAGTGTTCTGGGCTATTTCCAGTTTCAATAATTTCAACTAAATCTCTTAACCAATCATATTCTTTCCACGATAAATCTGATAATTTTTCAGAGGATTTGTATTTCCAGTGAGAAGCTATTCCACGTTCAGCAAATTCATGCATATCAAAAGTTCTAATTTGTATTTCAATTCTATTTTTTTTTGGTCCAATTACTGAAGTGTGTATAGACTGATATTTATTAATTTTTGGTGTAGAAATATAATCTTTAAATTTTCCAGGAATAGTTGAAAACTTGCTATGAAATACTCCCAATGTTTTGTAACAATCTTCGATATTTTTTACAATAATTCTAAAACCTATAATATCTGTTAGTTGCTCTAAGGAAACTTTTTTATTTTGAATTTTTCTCCAAATTGAAAAAGGTGTTTTTTCACGACCTGTTATAGTTGCGATAATTCCATTGGATTTTAGTAATTCAATTAAATCTATTGATATTAATTTAAAAGAGTCTTCTCTATTATTTTTTATAAAATCTAACCTTTTTAAAATTAAGTCTCGTGCTGGCTTATTTAAAACAGAAAAAGATAAGTCTTCTAACTCATCTCTAATTCTATTCATACCCATTCTATCGGCGAGAGGAGCATAAATTTCCATAGTTTCTTTCGCTTTACGAATAATTTTATTTTTATCTTTTACAAAATTAATAGTTCGCATGTTATGTAATCTATCCGCAAGCTTAACTAATAAAACTCTTATATCTTTAGATGTAGCTAAAATTAATTTTCTAAAATTTTCCGCTTTAGAGTCAGTTGAAGCTTTTGTTTCTAACTCAGATATTTTTGTTACGCCATCTACTAAATTTGCTACCTCTTCACCAAATTCTTTTTTAACATTTTCATACGTAACTTTAGTATCCTCAATAGTGTCGTGCAGCAAACCAGTTGTAATTGTTGCACTATCTAATTTTAAATCAGTTAAAATTTTTGCAACCGCCACAGGATGAATAATATACGGAACACCCTCTTCTCTTTTTTGATTTTGATGAGCCTCCAAAGCAAAATTATAGGCTTTATTTAATGACTCTGAATTTAAAAATTTATTATATGATTTAATTTGGTCAATTAATTCATTATTATTAATCATTCATTGATAATAACATTTTTATTTAGTCTTGTAATCTCAATCCTAGACTTTTGGTCTAAATTTTTGATTAAAAATTTAACATTTTTCTTAATAACTGGATGAACCCATTCAGGATCAATTTCTAATATTGGAAATAGAACAAAATTTCTCAAATGAGCCTTTTTATGTGGCACTATAAGATTATTTTTTTTAATTATTAAACCGTTAAAATCAATAATATCAATATCACAAACTCTTGGATCATTTTTTTTGATTTAATTCTCCCAATTTTATTTTCAATTAAATTAATTTCATCAATTAATTTTTTTACATCATTCTTGTAACTTGCAGATACACCTACGTTAAAATAATAAGGATGTTGTTTATTAGGATATGACGGTGTCTTATAAAAATTAGAAATTTTTTTTATTTTTACCTTTGAGTTAATTAATAGATTTATAGCAATTGATATATTTTTAAATCTATTGCCAAAATTTGATTCGAGATTTGAACCAATATTAAGATGTATCATTTATTGTTCTTACTTAATAATCTTGCTTTTTCTCTTTTCCAGTCACGTGTTTTTTTTACTTGTCTTTTGTCATAAAGTTTTTTTCCTTTTGCAACGGCAATCTCGACTTTTACTTTGCCTTTAATAAAATATAATTTTGTTGGTATTAAAGTTAATCCTTCCTGATTAATTCTTCCTATTAGTTTATTAATTTCTTTTTTATTTAATAAAAGTTTTCTATCTCCTTTGGGATCATGATTATTGTAAGATGATTGTCTATATAAAGGTATATGAGAGTTTATTAAAAATAATTCACCATTATTATCTACAGCATAAGAGTCCGCAATACTTCCTTTTCCATCTCGTAAAGATTTAACTTCAGATCCTTTTAAAGAAATACCTGCTTCTAATAATTCAATAAAAAAATAATTAAAACTGGCTTTTCGATTTAAACAAATAATTTTTTGTTCGGTAACTATTTTTTGTCTCATTAAAGTATTTTAGCTACTTTAAGAGCTTCGGAAATCATCTTTTTAGTTTTTTCTTGAACTTCAACCAAGGGAAGTCTTACGTTTGGATTACACATATTCAATAGTGAGGCAGCATATTTAACAGGAGATGGGTTGCTTTCTAAAAACATAGCTGTATGGAGTGGTTGTAGAATTTTGTTTAATTCGATAGCTTTATTTATATCGTTTAAGCAGGCTTTTTGGAAATCAGAAGATAATTTAGCAGCAATGTTAGCAGTTACACCAATTGCTCCTACACCACCAAGTTTATTAAATTCTAAAGCGTTATCATCATTACCAGTCAACTGTATAAATTCATCTCCCATAGATTTTTTTTGCTGCTCTACTCTTTTTAAATCTCCCGTAGCATCTTTAACTCCAATAATATTTTTAAGTTCATATAATTTTGTCATAGTTTCAACTGTCATATCTATTACTGAACGTGAAGGAATATTATAAATTACAATTGGTATTCCAACATTGTCGTTAATTTTTTTATAATGTTGGTATAAACCTTCTTGAGTTGGTTTGTTATAATAAGGCGTTACTATAAGTAATGCATCAGACCCTGCTTTTTCGGCAAACTTAGAAAGTTCAATTGCTTCATCAGTTGAATTAGAACCTGTGCCAGCTATTACTGGAATTTTGGAGTTACACTCTTTAACAGATAACTCGATAATTTTTTTATGTTCGTTATGAGATAAAGTAGGTGATTCCCCAGTCGTTCCACCAGGAACAATTCCATTTGTGCCGTTTTTTAGATGATAATCTATTAATTTAATATAATTCTCCTCGTCAAGGCTATCCCCTTTAAAAGGTGTTATTAAAGCTACAATTGATCCTTTAAGCATAAAACAATATAAGATAAATAATTCTTAACTTAT
>Ga0181422_1000048_pt1 | contig 33395 bp, 30 predicted proteins | sample 45SPOviralmetaG_FD_130147 | JGI IMG/M metagenome (GOLD analysis project Ga0181422, IMG submission 130147) | Marine viral communities from the oligotrophic San Pedro Time Series (SPOT) site, San Pedro Channel, CA, USA - 45 SPOT_SRF_2013-07-18 | ecosystem: Environmental > Aquatic > Marine > Strait...
ACAAGTAATGGACGGTATTAACAATGACTAAGAAAAGCTTTAAGAAAACAGATAAGAAAGGTCGTGAAGAGGAGTGGATTTGGGAAGAGAGTTCAGAACTCAAAGCATTTATCAAACAACAGTCAATCGTAAAACTGTCTGCACCACCCACACGCCCTGTTTAATCTGCTATACTAAGGGAGTTGAGAGGTAAACTACAATGTGTTCTCATCCGCAGAACCGCCTCTCACACTTGCGAGTATGGCGGAATCGGTAGACGCACCAGACTTAAAATCTGTTGAGCATTGTGCTCGTGGGAGTTCAAGTCTCCCTACTCGCATTCTTGTTAAATAGAACATGAAACGCTGACAAAAGATGAAGTATACCATTAGCAGAAAACATTGTTTTGTTGACAACGAACCTGTTTTAATGTATTATATTCAGGAGATACCATTTGCTTTTGATGTTCTAGAAAGAGAAGATAAAGAAGACAAGTGGATCTTGTCTGAAGCAGCAATAAATCAAGAGTATACCTTAGAAGATATTTTTAAATTCTCTGATTATTTAATTGCTGAAGAATGTCATCCAGTTTTATTTGAATTAGATCTTGTTAATCCAGAGCTTATACCAGAATGAGTTTTATTGAATTATTGGTTGGGACATTTGCTAACAAACGTCAAGCACAATCCCATCCTACACGTTTTGCACACATTCGTGTTTCTCACCGTTTGATTGGAGAGAATCGTATATATGGAGAGCAAGCATACAACTATCTACTCAATCGTCCATATCGTCAGTTCGTGATTGATGTGGTTCAGGATGGAGAAGAGTACCATCTCAAGAACTACGAGATTGCAAACCCTCTTCAGTTTGCAGAGTGTAAAGGAATCGAAACAATTACAGAAGACATGTTGACATACCGCGAGGGTTGTGATATTATTATGAGACAGACAGGCACAGAATCTTACTTCGGTGGAACATCTACCTGCCACTGTAATGTCAATTGGAATGGTATTGATACTTTTGTCCAGAATGAGGTAAGACTCACTAAGGACGAATACCATGTAACTGACAAAGGATTACATGTAGAAAACCATACTAAAGTATGGGGTTCTGATTACGGAGCATTTAAATTCGTAAGGCAGTGATGCCGTCGCCTGATTAGCTCAGTGGTAGAGCAACGCTTTTGTAAAGCGTAGGTCGTCAGTTCAAATCTGACATTAGGCTTTAGAGATTGATCATCTCTATAGGGAGTGACTGAATAAACTTACTGGCATACTGCTGGTTAAGGTGATGAGACACAGGTGGTGCTGCTATCTTAGGATATGAACCGACCAACCAGTCGGGTCTCAGGCAAAGATGAATTACTCTGTAGTAATGCCCGTCTTTTGTTGGTACACAGAAATCCAACCTCCCACCCCTATAACTCAATCGGTAGAGTTAGCGTAAAGCGTCAAAACCGAAATATTATGCTATTGCAAATCTGAAAAATGTTAAATTACAAAAAAATTATTGCAGGTCAATTACCTGAAGCTTCTTGGTACGAAAATCTTCAATTGCCTGAAGGACGTACTTACATCGTCCGTGAGAGAAACTTATATTCTCTTGATGAAGTAGGTATTACCAACGATGCTGGACAAGAAGTTAATGTAGCTCGCTCTATTGGTACTGATAGAGTCAATAAAGAACTCATCAAGAGCAACATGGCAGTACATGGTCTTTTGACTAGTGTACAACCACCATATATCTACAAGTCCAATCTTTATGATGGATTTACTCGTTATGGTGCCATGCTTGAACTTGGACTAACTCATGGAATCTTCAATGAACTTGAGTTGAAGGATGGTTTTACTGAGAAAGAGATGCTTGATGAGATTGGTCTAGGTGCTAATGATCATCCACCTTCCAAAGGTGCTACTATCAATGACTTCAAGAGGCGTTTGAACGGACATATTTCCTTGTATTTGACCGAGAATGATGTACTTCCTTCTACTGGTTACTGCATTGATTGGGTAAACAACATTCCCCATTCATTTGTCCAGAAACAAGTTATTGATATAGCTGACGAATGCCTTAAGAAGCATCGTTGTTCTGCTAGTGTTGTTGCTATTGATTCTCCAAAGGCAAATGCTTTTGCTGCTAGGCATTGTCCAAACAACCTGAAGGTAGTTCCTCTCAATGTTTCTGCTCAGAAGGGTGGAGGAATCAAAACAACTTACTTTGATCGTGCTTTCATTAGTGCATTTTATGGAGCAGGAGAACTATCTTTCATTGGTTATACTCAAGGTATCGAAGCTGATGAGGTTCCTTACTTCCGTGAAAAAGCACAGGAAAAAGTAGATTCTGCCAATGGTGCATTTGAAGCAGCATTCCAAAAGCGTTTGGAAGAAGGTAAGAACTTTAAGATGTTTAAATTAGAGGGATTCATTCCTCAAATCATCGGTGAAGAAGACTCTACTGAACTAGTTAAGTAATAATTTAAGGGGACTTCGGTCCCCCAATCCTCTTTAGCTCAGCGGTAGAGCGGTTGACTGTTAATCAATTTGTCCCTGGTTCGATCCCAGGAAGGGGAGTTATGATAACATACAAAGAACAACTAGAATACATCTACATATGTTTTAGAGAAGTGTTTTTGATATGCCTTACAAAGATAAAGAAGAAAATCGTAAGTATCAGCGCGAGTGGGCGAAAAAGAATTCAAAAACTATTAAATCAAATCAAATTGGTTCTCAGAGGAGAAAGCAGATAGTAGAGGATGCAAAGAAGCATTCATGTATCATCTGTAATAAAGATTTTCATCCTATACAAATGGATCTTATTCATGTAGATCCATCACCAAAAAAACACAGCGTATCGAAATTATTACAGATAGCTAGTTACAAGACATTACAAGAAGAAATTGATAAATGTGCCCCAATATGTGCAAACTGTAATAGACTATTACAGAATGGTTACGTAGATCTACCTGAACTCATTGTTATGCCATAAGGTTCAAATCTCACTACTTCTAAATCTTAGAACCCAACAGTATTTTCAGTCTTCTACTGGTATAAATAAACCCGAGGACAAAGTATCACCGCAGGGTCAGAGTAATCATGCCATTAACACGTTTAGATAACCTTATTAGTTCAAAAACTGGTAAGTATCTTTATGTTTCGCCAGACGATTTTAACGCAACAGATGCGTTATCGAACCGAGGCAATTCACCAGTAACACCTTTTAAGAGTATTCAGAGAGCATTCTTAGAGATTGCTAGATATTCTTATCTACCTGGTTTCCAGAACGATAGGTTCGACCAGTTCAGCATTATGCTGATGCCTGGTATTCACTATATTGATAACCGTCCTGGTCTTGTTGACACTAGCGGTATTGATGTATTTGGATTTGATCAAGCTACTAACGCTTGGACTGATGATAGTATCCTTGACATCTCTAACCCAGATAACATTTTCTATAAGTACAACAACACTGAGGGTGGTGCAATCATCCCTAGAGGTTCTTCTCTCGTAGGTTATGACCTAAGAAGAACTGTTGTTCGTCCAATGTACGTTCCCGACCCTGCAACAACGGAACGTGAAATTCCTCGCTCTGCAATCTTTAACGTAACTGGTGGTTGTTACTTCTGGCAGTTCACCATTAAAGATGGACAAACTACATCTGAATCTCCTCTTTATGATAACTCTGAAGGAAGTGGTTTAGTTTATTATGATCCTAAGGATTTCGCAAAAAAATCCGCACCAAATTTTTCTCACCACAAGCTAACTGTATTTGAATATGCTGATACAGAAGAGTTAAGTCTTTTCTATAGAAAAATTGCAAAAGGTTTCTCTGCATATCAACCTACAATTGATGATCCTGGTGAATTTGATTTCAGAGTCCAAGAGAACAGAATTGTTGGTCCTTTATCTGACTCTAGAGTTATTGAGTCTTTAACTCTTGCAGATGCTACAACTGATCCTAGTATTCCTGCATCCACTGCAGAAATTACAGTAACAACTAAAGTTGACCATGGATATTTTGCTGGTCAGTTTGTTGCTATTGCTAATACACAAATTGATGATGTATTAGAAGGTATCTTCCAGATCAAAGAGATTGATCAGAATGATGCTCGTAAATTTAAGTACGAAGTTCCATTCGTTGTAAGTGGAATTGGTAGTAATATTGTATCTGGTCAGACAGTTAGTGTTGACACTACTCCTGCACTAGGACAGAATGCACAGACATTAGCAGAGGTTGACTCTGTTGAATCTGCATCTCCATATGTCTTTAACGTATCGATTAGATCTACGTGGGGTATTTGTGGTATCTGGGCGAATGGTTTAAAAGCCACTGGATTTAAATCCATGGTTATCGCTCAGTATACGGGCGTATCGTTGCAGAAGGATGACAGAGCATTCATTCGTTATGATGAATATACTAACACATGGAACCAAGCATCACTAGTAGATGCATTTGCTACTGTTCCTTATCACACCAAGGGTGATAGCTATTGGAAGGATGAGTGGAGAAACTTCCACGTTCGTGCTTCGGATGATGCTTTCATTCAGAACGTTTCTATCTTCGCTGTTGGTTTCGCTGATCACTTCCTAATGGAAAGTGGTGGTGACATGTCCATCACGAACTCAAACTCCAACTTTGGTAATACATCACTTCATGCTATTGGTTTCAAAGGATTTGCCTTTAACCAAGATAAAGGTGGTTTCATTACTGACATCATTCCACCTGAAGCAGTTATTGATAATACTGCTAGTACCAAGAAGATCAATTATTATACAATTGATATTCAAGGAACTCTACAAACTTCTCAGAATTACACCAAACTATTCCTTGGTAATGATGACATCGTAGATCCTCTGGTAAGACCAGCTGCGACCATCAATGGTTATAGACTTGGTGCTAAATCTGATGATAAATTATATGTTAAATTAGATAATGCTCCTGGCACAGATGAATTCTTTAATGCACAACTAGAACCAACTGGTTTTGTTAAGTATGTTGCTAAGGGTTCTATTCTCAATCCTTCTGGTGGTGTAGTTAATAGTGTCTATGCAGATGCTGCTAACTTAATCGAATCTAACCGTCGTATGATTCAGGAGGAAGTCTTCGGATATATCTTAGAGAAGTATCCTAGACTCCAGAATATTCCTTATGTTAATCCTGGTCTAAATCCTGCAGGCAACAGATACTTTGATGCTCGTAATCTAATTGCTGCTAACCGTCAACAGATTGTTGATACAGCATTCGATGATATGATCACAACCTATGGATCTAGTGTGATCCAAGGTATTGGTGATGGTAAGTGTAAGAGAGATATTGGTCTGATTGTTGACGCTGTTGCAGAAGATCTTAAGGATGGTGGTAACTCTAACGTTATTGCTGCAACCAGAACTTACTTCGATGGTGATGGCAATCCACTAACTAATGGTTTAGTTGGTGAGGAAGACTATGCAACTTATGCATTCCGTAGAGCTCGTGATCTATGTAAACTTGCTATTGCTAACCTACTAACTGTACAGGCAGATCTATATGATCCTGATCCTAACAGTAACCTTGCTCCTTATGGTATCAACCTCGGTAAGACAGGTTCTCAGGCAGAACTAGATGGTGATACAACTAACGGTGTAACGATTGACCTTGCACTCAAGGCAGATCCTGCATCCCGTTATAAGGACGCACGTAACAGAATTGTCGCCAATAGAGAGTTCATCCTAGATGCAGCACTTGCTGAGGTAAGTGTATATCATCCTGACTTCTACATTCCTGGCGACACACAAACCAATTCACAGTCTAGACTTGCTGATGGATTTAGAATGATCCGTCGTAACTCTTCTGAGATTAGAGATAAGGCACTTGCAGCTATTGCTGTTGCTCATCCTAATTTCTATATTGATGGTGATAATCAGACTGATGAAGGATCTAGATATGCATCTGCATATCGTTTGATTGCAAACAATAGAAACCAGATTATTGATGTTGCATTGGCAGAAACAACTGTACAACATCCAGACTATTACTTTGTTGGTGATCAACAGACTGATGCACGTTCAAGATATGCTGATGGTTATCGTTTAATCCAGCAAAACAAAACTGAGATTGTCAACACTGCATGGACAAATACACTAGGACAGTATGCAGGCGCTGCAGCTACTGAAGTTAAGTGTAAGCGTGACATGGGCATCTTCGTTGATTCTGTATCTCTTGACCTCTTCGTTGGTGGTAACAAGTACGCACGTAAGTTTATTCAAGAATACTTTAATGCTGCTGGTAATGCTTGGATCTCTGGTGGTCTACAAGGTGAAGAGACTGAAAGTATCTACGCATTTAACCAAGCAAGAGATTTAATGAAATCTGCTGTAGCTAACCAACTTTCTATTCAAGATCCTACAGTTACACCAGGTCCTGCACAATATGGTGGAGGTGGTGGAGACATTGCTAACACTAACGCTGGTGCATGTGATGATGTACAATCTGCAATCACAACTCTAGTTGATATTGTTACGACACAGATTGCTGCTGGTGACCTATCCGCTCTACCTGCCGAGACAGCATATATCGCAGGTCCTGGCGAAGAGAAATGCCGTAGAGATATTGGTATCTTTGTTGATAGTATCGCACTTGACTTGTTCTGTAAAGGTAATGTTTACACTCACAGATTTGGAGCAGAGTTCTTTACAGATGCTTCAACTCCTGAGTTCTCATTCAACTCAGGGGTATACAATACCAACTTCAATAAAGCTGCTGAGACGATCAAGAAAGCGATCACTAATCAGCTTTACGAAAAAGATCTATTCAGAACAGCAGACAATGCACCTGGCTCAGCATATGGTCAGGTATCTAAAAATTACACACCACATGGTGCAACTTATAATGCAGCAACTGGTGATATGGTTCTTAGTATCGCTAACCATGGTTTAAGTAATGGCGACCGTGTTAAGATTGCAGATTCTGGAGTTGTATTTACATGTACTATGGATAGCAATGGTAGTAACCATGCATATCCACGTAATACAGACCCTGCATCTGGACAGTACCTTGAGATTACTGCATCTACGACAGATAGTATCACAGTTAATGTTGGTGCATCTCCTGCTGGACAGCAATACGATCATACATTTGTAAGTGCTGTTGCTAATTGTGTAAACTTTGCTGGTAACACTGCAAATCAACTAATCGATGCTCAGACTGCTCTATGCTCTGACGTTCAATCTGCTGTTGACTCATTAACAAGTATTGTAACTACAATTCTTTCTAATGGTAACCTCAGCACCATGCCTATTGAGGTTAACTATGGTAGTGGTAGAGGTCCTGGCGAACTTAAGTGTGCTCGTGACATCGGTTACTTTATCGATGCTATCTCTGTTGATATGTTCTGTGAAGGTAATAAGCATACTAGAACATTCACTGAGCAATACTTCACTAATGCTACTACACCTCTAAACAACGGTCTTGTTGGTGAAGAAGCAGAAAGTGTTACTGCTTTCAACACTGCTCTTAATGAAATGAAGAGAGCAGTTACTAACCAACTATACTATAAAGATCTCACTGTAACTGAAGGTGAGAGTCAATATGGAGATGGCAATGGCACTGTTGCTAGAAATTCTTCTACTGCATGTGCTGATGTTCAGAATGCTATCACTACACTAGGAACTATTGCTACTGATGCAATCACTGCTGGTAATATTACTGGTGGTATCTGGAACTCTGCTGCTAATGCTGGAACATTCATCACTGGCGAAGCTAAGTGTCGTAGAGATCTTGGTATCGTTGTTGATGCTGTTGCACAGGATCTCTGGTTTGGTGGTAACGAGTTTACTATCGCTGCAACTAAAGAATACTTTAATAATAATGCATTAATTGCTAACGGTGTTGATGCTGAAGTTGCACCTTCTATCACTGCATTCAAGCGTGCTGAAGATTTAATGCAGCGTGCATTAAATAACGTTTACTATGATCGTGACCTTAATATCACACTAGATCAGACAGGTGATCCACCAATCGTAGGTGACATCGAGTGTGATGCACATGACATGGTAACTTCTAACCTAGACTTCATTGCAGAAGAAGCATATCTTCGTATGATTGCTGCATATCCTGCTTACACACCACAGGCAAATAACACTGCACAGGATTGTAAGGATGATGTTATTACTGTCCTTAAAGAAGTTATGTGGGACGTTAAGTTTGGTGGTAACTATAAGACATATGATGCTGCTAAGATCTATGTCACTAACTACGATTATCAAACTGGTACTAACATCTCAACGTTCCTTGATGCTGAACGTGATGAAGCTGCTAAGGTAATGCTTGAGGCGAAGAACATCGCCATGCAGGTTATCAAGAATGAAACTGTAACCACTGATGTTTCTAATACTAAAACTCAAGTCATTGATACTACTATCGTAGAAGACTGGGATGCAACTGAACTACTACCTAAGTGTGGTTCAGCTGTCGCTGCTGTTGATACTTTGTTTGGTATCGTTATTCAAGCAATTGGTAATGATGGTGGCGTAGGTAATCTTGATGGTGTAGTTAGAACTACTCTTGATGGTCCTGATCCTGCATGGAACAAGGCACTCAATGTTATCAGCACTACTGCTACTTCTGTTACACTTAACGTTGGTGCATCTGCATCACAAGATCAATATCCACACACATTTATCGCAGCAGCTACTGGTGCTTTAGTATCTGGTGGTGCTTATGCTCATACATTTGTAAGTGCATCTGCTGACGCTGTTAACGTGGTTAACGGTAGTCCATTAACACCAATTAATGCAACATACGATGCTGCAAGTGGTGATCTAACTCTATACTTTGGAACTGCACATGGTGTAACCACTAGTGATCAACTATCTCTGGACAATAACTCACTCACATTCTCTTGTGATATGGGTAGAGATTCAACAACTAAGACTTATCCTCGTGCTGGATCTGATCCTGTTGCTGGTCAAAATGTTAACCCAACTGCTGTAACTGCAACCTCTATTACAATTAATGTTGGTGCATCTCCTCTAGTTGAGCACAATGTATCGAACGCTGTTTATGATCCTGCTACTGGTTCTGTTGCTCTTACGATTGGTTCTCACACAATAACCTCTGGTACTAGTGTCAAACTTAAGGAAGAATCTTTAATCTTCAAGTGTACTAAGGATCAGAATGTTATGACACATTCTTATCCTAGAGCATCTGGTAAGTATAGACCTGCTGCATATGCAGATGGTAACTGTTCTGATGTTCTAGCTACTGTTAACGCACTGATTGATATTACATGTAACTCCCTTAATGATGGTAACCTTAACAACTTACCACCTCTAAACAATGGTGAGTGGGATTGTGCAAACGTTCGTAGTTCTATCGAAGTTCTCTTTGATATTCTACAAGATGCAATCGTTGGTGGTACACTTGCTGGTTTACCTCCTCTTAACACTGGAGACTTCACAATCAATAACGAAGCATCCAAGTGTTTCCGTGATGTTACTTACATCGTTGATGCTGTTGTTAATGACTTACGACTTGGTGGTAACATTAACAGTATCCAAGCTGGTGAGGCATACTATGTTGGTAACAACCTAGAGTATATTGACGGTGAGAAGACTGAAACTCTAGATGCATGGAACTATGTTGGAGAGATGGCAACTGCTGCCATGAGAAACTTCGATGTTCTCGCATTCAACTGTTCTACAACTACTGGTTCTGCAATCGTTGATGTTAACGATACTCGTGGCATCATTATTGGTATGAGTGTCAAGGAATATGATGACACTGATCCAACTGCACCAGCATATGTCAATGGATTGCTACAAAGTGGAGCAACTCAACTAGTATCTAATATCCCTGCTGGTACATATGTCAAGAACATTGTAAGTAATACACAAATTGAACTTGGTGTTAATGGTTCTAGACTAACTGAAGGCAACACAGTCAACGCCTTACAGACTAGCACTACAACTGAACTATACTTTGTATATGAAAGTGGTATTTGGGCGGATACATTACCCACAACTAAGATTGTCGGTCCTGCAGGAACTGGTGAAGAGGTCATTCAAGACACCACAGTTTCTTCAACAAATAGAGAGTGTTCTGGTACTGCTAATGCTATTGAAACATTAGTCGGTAACATCACTACTATTATTAATAGTGGTCTTGGCACAGTTACTAGACAAGAGCAGACAGTTAACACTGCACTTCTTGCATCTAGAGCTACAGTATTTACGATTGACGTTTCTGGTAGTGGTCCTTCTAACCCACATGACTTTGAAACTGGTACAGCAGTTAGATTAGTTCCACGTCCACGTTTCGATCAAGTAACTGGTAAGTATGTTGATGTTGATAAGCGTCTTGTTAGACTACCTAATGGTTTTGATACTAACAGAACATACTATGTCATTGCACCAGGTAGAGTAACACAACCAGAGAATTACGGTGGTACATCATTCTTCGATGGTAGTGATCAAACTAGATTGATGCTTGCAACCTCTAGAGAGAACGCAGCATCTGGTATTTACATTTATGCATCTGAAACTGATGCAATTGATAAGGATGTTGAGATCGATCTCTATCAGTTTGTCTTAGATGACAAGTATGATCTACACAATTATACTGGTGTACTAAGTACATCAGTTAACGCTGGTATTCAAACAGATGTATCTCACATCTTTGATGCTCCTAATGCTGGTACTACACCTCAGAAAGCATTCATCAGAGCTGTTGAGGGTGGTGTTCTACCTCTAATCTCACAGACCTATGTTAACGATCCTCAGGTTGCAGTAACTGATTCACAGAACTCTGCTATCGGTAGAATCAATCCTAACATTGAGTTCTTCACTCGTTATCAGAACAATAAGACACTTACATTACACAAGACACATGCTGATGCAATTAACAATGTAAATCCAATTACATTTGCATCTGGTCAATCTGGTCTTGAGTTTAATGTTTATGCTAACAAGAGTCGTTCGCCAATGCGCTTCGATCCTGGTTTCACTGATGCTACTGCAACTAATGGTAAGTGGTACATCCAGTGTAAGGATGAGGTAACTGGTAGTGGTGATCCTACAGATAATATCTTCTGGAGAATTTCTCAGTCTGATTACGCTGATAGGCAGAGATCCACTGATATGTGGTATCAACGTCTAGAGGATAATCGTGACAAGGATGATAGAACATACAAATTACGTATGGTCATTCCTAAGTATCTTGAGAATGCAAGAGATCCTATTAATGGATTTGTTGTTAAGACAAGAACTGATGACACACGTAAGTTAGTACCTCAGAAGATTGTATTAAAACCAGTTGTAGGTACAGTATATGGTGCTCGTTTTGAAAACCCAGTACAAGCTGGTGAATATATTGGATACGATTCTGCTGATTTCAATACTAATAGTCTTAATTTAGATGCACAGTATGATCCATTTAAAAAGGATCAAACAGGTGCAGGCATTGAGTACAGAGCATTTGCAAGATTCACCTCTGGTATTCAAGCAACTATTCAATCTGGTCGTTATGTAGAAGATGTTTTAGATCCTTCTATCAAGTATCTTGAGTTAAATCTATATGATCATGCTGTTGATACTAGAAACTTCCCTGGATTAAGGAACGAGACATTTACTACAATTAAGATTACTGCTCCTCAAGGTGGTAACTTCGTAACTAGTAAGGTAGATAATACTTCTGGATCTCCTAATGCTATTAGTTTTACTGGTAATTCTTCTGGTTTAGCTAACGTTCATGCATATTATACTGTAAATGGTGAACATTACTTAATCATCAAGAACGTTCGCAGTGGTGATTTAGAGTACAGTGAATATGCCAATACAAGATTTACTCAAGGAACTGTCTTTGCTGACATGCTTGAGGATCAGGACATGGGCAAATCGCTTCCTCTAAAAACTCAAATCAGAAAAAATAATCCCCAGTTTTTCTACAAGCAAAACGGCGCTAACGTTTATACTATCACACCTGGCGACAGAATTCAAGATGACGCTGGTGTTGAATACTATGTTGATAGTGTTGAAGATGCAGGAGTTATCGAAGATACATTCTATATCTTCGGATATGACACTCTACAAAAGAGAATTTCTGGACAGCAAGATGGTATCTACTATCTAACTGCTCTCCGTGGTAACGTTTCACCATTCCCAACTGGTGCTGGTGTAACTAACAACTTCAAGAAGTTTAAGTTCTCTCAACCAGTCAGTAAGCTATATCCTCTTAACTATAGAAACGATCCTCTTTGGTTTAAGAAGTCTGGTACTTCACAAGAAGAAAAAGATCTATATGCTGCATTAATTGACCCACCACAGGTATACTCTGCTGCTGACAACTATGTACATGGTCTTGTCACAGTTAACGACTTTAAGAACTCTACAACCAGAGAGATGGTTGCAGACCTTACAGAACAACCTGCATTCTTGCTTAACACCTACACTGGTGTCAATGCAATTCAAGCACAAAGTGGTAATGCAACTTCTGGTTCTGAAGATCGCAGGATTCCAATTTCTGGTGATAGCACAGTTCTATCTGATCAGAGATATTATGTTGAACTTAGACGACCATCTATCGCTCGTGCTGGTAACCATACGTTTGAATATCTTGGTTTTGGTCCAGGTAACTACTCAACTGGTCTACCAGCTAGACAGGAAGTTGTACTAACACCTGAAGAAGACTTCTACGCACAGTCTAAGAAACAAGATGGTGGTATCGTATTCTATACAGGTATTAACTCACAAGGTGATCTATACATTGGTAACAGAAGAATTAATGCTATCACTGGTGAAGAGACATTTATAGACACTGCTACATTAGCAGATGATGGAGATGAGGATGACACAATTGGTGGTCTAGTTACTACCTTCGATACACCTGTAACATTCAACCAGAATATTACAGTTGTTGGTGGTGACGGACAGCTAGTCAACACATTTGAATCACCAATTACTATCGCTGTTCAAGATTCTGATCTAACACAGGCAAGACATGCATTAATCATTCGTTCTAACGTATCTTCTGTTGATCCTGTAACTCAGTTACAACAAGATGAAGGTCTAGACAGAACTGCATTTGCTCCTCCAACTGAAGGTGACATCAGACTAAGCAAGAACAGAATTCGTTCTGCTATCTTCCAGTTCAATGCTAGAGGAAATGGTCAGAGTTACATGTTCCAGACTCACACCATTAGCGGTGTTGCATCGAACATTACTCCTAATCAATCTCCATTAATTGCTTCTGGTGGTTCTAGAATTGATGCATCTCAATTTGTTACTTATGGTGGTGTTCTTGCTGCTCCTGGCGATGTTCTATTCAAAGGATCTGAGATTGGTAAGAATGGATCTATTGCATGGGTCTTATCTAACTACTTCTCTCAGATTGCAGATAATCAGATTGATAACATTGAGTTTGATGGTACTAACGTTGTTAAGATCTCCTTCAGAGACTTTAACAGTGGTGTTACTCTTTCTAACACTGATATTGGAATTACTTCTGCTTCTCAGATTAGAATCAAGAACTTCTACTATGATCCTAGATTGAATCTAACTTGGGTAGTATATGCTGCTAAACCAGGCGATGCATTCTCTCCAAGCAATAACTACTGTCACTTCCAAGTTATTGATCAGATCCCACAGGCAACTGAACCATGGGAAAATATTATTGCTGGAACTTCAGCAGGTGCAGATCAACCAACTATTGAGTTCTCTAATGCTAACTTCAAGGAAGTTGGTGTTCTAGGTGCTGAAGCACTGAGAACTGAAACTGAGACTATTGGTGAGTACAAGCTAGGCATCAACACTGTTGCTCGTGCTCCACATAGTGCATATACAAATGCATGGGTTGATACTCTAACAACTGATCCTCGTGCAAACCTTGATGTTGTTGGTAACACATTCATTAGCGGTAGAATTACAGGTGACTTCTTAGATCACACTAACTTCGCTGATCGTGACAAGACAGCAATCGACAATGCACTGTTAGTTGGTGGTGATAGTTCTGCTCCTAATGATGAGGCAGTCTTACGTGTTGCTACTACAAATAGTGGTCGTGTTGGTATTAATGTAGATAACTCTCAACTAGACAGAGCTCTGGTTGTTGACGGCACATCTAGATTTACTGATGATGTTCGCTTTGAACATGATATTGAAGTCAATGGTGATGATGGTGTAATTGCTGAGATTAGAACTTCTCAGACAACTGGCACATTTAATCTAATTGATGATACCACATTTACTGGAACAGTCAACTTCGGTAGCGAAGTTACTTATCTCAACATGTTGAATGATAGTGTTGATGATCAATTCATTAACATCGGTAGAGGATCTGCACATAGCAACATCTGGTTGGGTGCTACACCTGATAGCTCTGGTGTTGGTATCTCCAAGGTAGAAATTGGTGGTGCATATCTCAACTCTAATGAAGATCTATCTTACACCAAGATCAATACCAGAAACTTCAGAGTTGATGGTGATATGTGGCTCGGATTCCGTAGAGGAATTGGTGAGACTGTTGAACTTAAGTCTCAAGCATCACAAGTTGAATTCTTCTCTAACTCTGGTGGTCCTTCGATCCTTAACTTCGCACTAAATGCATCTGAGATTAACATCGCAGGTCAAGGTGGTAAGACTACGATTAACAACCAACTAGAGGTTGTTGCATCTGCTAAGTTCCTTGGTGATATGCATATGTGTGGTGGTGTTGCCTCCTTCGCATTTGAAGGTGGTAGAGCACAACTTGGCACAGATATTAGCGCACACGAAGATGGAATCTTAAGTGATACTCTCTTTAATAAGAATATTGATATCCTCAACATATTAGTTGTAGGAACTACAGAGGAAGGATATAACCAAGTTGATACCGCAGGTAGTGGAACTTGGGGTGGTGCAGCTTATCAGCAGGCAGTAAACATCGGTGGTGTAATTGAACCAACAGATCTATCCGCTCTATCTGGTGATCAGTTCTATCTACCACTTAAGAATCAACCAGTCAAAGCAAATGGTGATCCATACTTTGGAACTAATGATTATATCATTATTAATAGTGCTGTTGTTGGATCTGGTTCTTCTGCAACCAGTCACCCAGAAATTCTACAGATTGTAGAACTAACTAGAATCAACGCTGCTCCTTACTATGTTAAGGTTAAGCGTCGTCCATTCGGTGCATTTGGCGGTATCCTAGAAAATCATGCTGATACAACTCCTATCTTTAAGGTTAATGTACAGTTTGATGCTACATGGACTGAGCAAGCACTTGATAGCGATAGTAGTGCAACTGACAATGTATATCTCTCTGAGTTTGGTGGGTCACTTACTAATAACGATTACGTTATCGTTGATAGAGATGACTCTCCTAAAGTCCCAGAATATGTCAAGGTTGTTTCTCCATTAGATCAGCAAGTTCAGAAGTTTAGAGTTTCTAACTGTAGTGATCCTGATGAGGATGTATTCGTAGTCAACTCTGTAACTGGTGAGGTACAGATTGGTAATCCAAATATTCCTGGATCTGTTCTTACTATCAACTCTAGCTTAGCATTTGATGGTGGTTGTGGCACTCTAAATCAAGTTGAGTTTACTGGTAATATTGAATCTCGTTCTAGAGTTATTTCTAACGTTACTATTACAACTGCTAATAAGACACTCGCAGACATTAAACCAGGCGATTCTCTGAAGATTCTTACAGACTCCTGTCCTGTTAAGACTTTACAAGATACCAAAGTTGATTTCATCTTTGGTGGTGCTATCTATCTAAATCAATCATTCATTGGTGGTTCTTCTGCTACTGGTATAAGCATGAAGGCAGAGAGAGATGAACTCTTTACTGTCAAAGATGGTGGTGAAAATAGAACGTTTGAAATTAACTCTTGTTCTGGAACTACTGATATTGGATCTTACGTTGGCAGACTTGATGTAGGAATAGCATGGTCTAGCAATTCTTCTTATACTACTACTGCTTCTCTTGAGAGTGTAGTTGATCTAGATGATGTAGTTGCTTACAGTTACTATGTTGATCCACAGACTATTCAGTCAAATGGTCCTTCAACTACTATTTCTGCAGCAACTGCAACTGGAAATGATGCAACACTACTACAGATTCCTGTACAAAGTCTTGGTGAAGGTTCTGGTGCATTCGTTGTTGGTGATCTAATTGCTATTGGTCCTACTGCTTCCTTCGCTACTTCTGGACAACTTGAATTCCTTGAGATTGATGGTGTTATCACTGGTGCAATTCCTACTCTAATCGCAAAACGTGCTCAGGAAGGAACAGTTGAGATGACTCACAACGTTGGTGATTCTGTAAGAAGACTCATCAAACATAAAGATTGGTCTCGTGTTAATGATGCTGAGATCAGACAAAGACAGTCTGGCGGAGCTCCTGTTGATTATCTCTCTGTAATTATTGAGAGAGGATACATTGTACAACAGAAACTAGATTATAAGCAATGGATAAGATTTAGTAATAAGTCTAACAGTGAAGAGGTTCTAGCTGTTGTAAACGGTAGATTGGATGGAAAGATTCACACAACTGTGATGAATGAACAACTTGGTGATGGTGCCAAGTCTTATAGACAAGGTAGTCTACACGTTACCAACAATCTAACGTTGGGTGGCGGTGACTTTATCATCTATGATTCTGTTAGACAGACTGAACTATTCAAGTTAACCAACGATGATGGTCATGCTGATCACCAAGGTTTACTTAACTGGGATGCTGGTGTTGTTGCTAGAGGTGACTTCTTCTTATATCCATCATCTTGTCCAGAAAACGTTATTCAATCACTAGATTGTACTCCATCGTTCTCTATTGATAACCTTGGAAATGGCACAGTTAAAACTTCCCTAACTATTACGGGGGTATCGACTACTACACCTACCGAGACAAATGTATTCTCTGTACAAAATCTTGGAGTTAATGGTGCAGATCAATTTGAAGTCAAGCAAGATCGTTCTATTGATGCCTTTGGTATTAATAACTACTACACTAGCAATGGTGCAAGACACACCAGATATATTTCTGCTGCATCACCTGAAGCAGATCTAACTCTGGTTCCAAATATTGTTTACATGGCAAATATTCAATCAACACAAACCTTGATTGTAACTTTACCAGATGGAGCAAAAACTGGCGATGTTGTTAGATTGATTGACGTTGGTGGCAATCTTAAATATGATACCACACTTGTTATTAGAACCCCTGAAACCAGTGGAACTCCAATTCAAGGAGATTCTACAGGTACACTGTTTGGCGATAGAATTACACCATATCCTTCTGGTGAACTCGTTGTACAAACAGCAAATGCAGCATTTGCTTTGATCTATCTCGGTTCTACTGATAGTAATAATCAAATCGGAATTCCAACCAGTGTACAAGGTTGGTGGCTAATGGAGGTCTGATAAAAAAAGATGGCAAGTTACAACAGAATCAAAGCACAAAAAATCAGTCCTATCGGCACAATCATGCCATGGACTGGTAGCTCTAGTACATCCTCTCTTGTCCCTGATGCAATCCCTAAGGGGTGGGTTGTATTAAGGGGACAGCAACTAAGAGCAAGAGATTATCCTCTACTTGCACAGGTAGTTGGAAATTTATATGGTCCATTTAATGAACCAGGACAACCCTTTATTGGCATTTCTAATAGCTATCCAGTATACAATGATGATGATGTGTTTAATCTACCAACACTCAGTGAAGTATCTTTGATTGACTTGGAGAGTTCTGCATTAACTCCTGCAGAAGCATTTGTCGTTGGACAATATGTTTCTTTAAATGGTGTTGATTCTGCACAACAACCATTAACTAATGTTCTATCTTATATTGACATTAACTTCAGTGTTGATGTTAGTAGTGAACTGGCAGGAAAAATCAAAGGTATTGACTTTGAAGAACCAGCATACTTTGATACTCTTAGAATTATTCCTAGAAAATTAGGTGTAGAACACACTGCATCTCATACACACTCTAAACCTACTGATGGTTTCTATCCATCTGTAGAACTAGGTGGTGGTTATCTCGGATTGTTTGAAGCAGGTTTATTTGATGTACAAGATAGTGAATTCACTACTGGTGGTGATATTGGTTTAAACCCTCAAGAATCACAAGCAGATAGATTTAATCCTGGAACATTGACATGGACGGCATATGATCCTCAGGCAAATAGTCTTCCAACGATGTCTACATTCAGAAACTATTCTGATGATTCTGATGTTATTCCTATTGTACCAACAGTAAACAGAACTGTAGCACAGTATGCTAATACTGTTGAATATCAAGATGATAATAGCTGTATTACAAACGTACAACAACCAGCAGTTACTGCTCCATTCCCACCACCAGGAATCTATTTGGGACAAAGAAATTACTATCAATCTAGTGATGTTCCTGGTCCTAGAAGAGGAGAGGGTGTAACCTTTGTACCTCCTGCAGGTGCAACAAATGCGTTCCTATTGAAAGAAGATCTTACTGTATCTTCTGGATTTTATTCAAAGAGCGTGGGAGAGTGGACATACCTTTCTGGATCTATGGGATGGAATTCCATGGATGACCAAATAGTTAATAACTTCCCATTATCTGGTGGTGATGGTACTGGGATAATTGTCAACGCTACATTTGAACCATGGCCTGATCCTGCATTAGCAACAGGTGGATTCTCTGCCGCTCAAGGTGACTTTGCGATTTACGAGGATAGTCTCGGTAATTCAGAAGTACCAAACCCAAACAGTGAAGTAACTAGTTCTGGATATTACGCTGCTGCTATTAATAGATGGGCGTATAATAATGATGGAGCAAATGCTCAGCTTTGGAATGATGGAAGTGATTTTGTAGAAGAAGAATTTACCATGACTGGTGGTTCTGGAACTGGTATGGTTTTGAGAATTAGATGTGAAGCATGGCCACAACCATTCATTTCAGGTGCAGCAATTGATGTTGCTACATTACAAGGTTATCATAATGAAATTGATTCTGTTGAAAATGATCCCGCTTGGACAAATGGACCAGGACCTGATGGTTGGTACAACAGTAACAACATGGGTAATAATGATTGGTTCTATTCTCTTGATGGTTCTGCTGCACAATATTGGAATGGTTTTGGTGACTTTTTAGTTGCTACTTGTAAGACTAGTGATGGTACATTAGTATCATCTGATGGTAATGGTGTTGGTGCTGAAGTTAGAATTAGACTTGAACCAGTAAGAGGTTCAGGTAATAATCCTGCTTATCCTCCCAACTCAAGGTGGAAATTATTAGAAGTTGTAGATCCTGGTACTGGATTTACTGCTGGAGCAGAGCTACAGTGTTACTTTAATACTGATAGAAGACTTGCACTAGGACTTCCTAATACTTCTATGCAATCAATGGGTCCATTTGGTATCCTAAAAATTGGACAAGTATCTTCTGGTCAATCTTATCCATATAATAGTAGATTGAGAGTTGAATCTGTTATTGAAGCTGGAACAGGATATTCAGTTGGAGATATATTAAATTTCTCATTTAATACATCTAGAAGAATTAATCTTGGTCTTGGCAATTATTCATTCACTCCACAATCAATTAGATTGGATGGTATTGTCGTGAATGGTGGTAGTCCTATCAATACTAGATACAAGATTAATACTATTAATAATCAAGGAGAAGGTTATAATACTGGCAACACACTAACTTTCCCAACAGCTCAGTTTAGTCCATTTAGTCCTGCTATTAGTACAGAATTGTTTAGAGTTGATACAATTTTCTCTGGTCCTACTGGTGGTGGATCTGGTGTTGATACAGATGAGGAAGATTATTATGGTGCTATTGGTGAAGGTAGAGATACTCCTTACCCAGTTACATTGAATCATGGTGCTGATGCATTTACATCTAACTCGCTTGGATCTCATAATCACTTTACTGTTGATTTAACAATGACTAAGGGACAGATGGATTTGCCTGGTACTATTCTGATAAATAATATGACGACTGGAAATGTTGAACCTATCAATGTTGACAGAGGATTGAGCGTACAGATTAATCCTAATACACCATCCCTAACTGTACTGTATATTATCAGAGCATATTAATATGGCAGTATTTTATAGCAGAGAAAAAGCAAAGTTAGGAACACTAACTGGATCTATTATTAATTGGTCAGACCAATTAACATCAACTGATCCAGAAGATCCTAACACTCTGGCAGATCTACCAGCAGGTTATCTTAGATGTGATGGTTCTGTATATCAAGCAGAAGTTTTTCCACAGTTAGCAGAAGTTTTGGGAGTTGGCACTAGCTGTAGGTATAAAAAACCTGATACTGATTTGTTATCTAATCAATTTCAGGTCCCTGATCTAGGTGCCAAGAGTATCAGAGCATCAAACTCTGCAAACTTAGGTGATTATGTTGATACTTACTTACAGAATGATTCTGGTCAAACTATCACCAAATCTGGTGTTGGACTAGAAGTTAGTTCAAACATTGGTTCAGTATTTGAAGTTCAATATCAAGGAAATTTCTTCATTCCATCTCAGTCTCTAACAATTACTGGTCAACCAGGATTTACAAGATCTACTGGTAACTATACAGAAGAATCTGAAGTATTGTCAACTGCTTTCCAACCACATGCTCACTTCCATGATGGTAAGAGAGCAAGGACTGCTGCTTCTAATAATAATGAGTTTGGTATTTTTGGTAGAAACTCATATACTTCCAAATCTACTCTATGCATTATGCCATGGGCAAACAATACTGCTCAACCATTATGTCAAGCAGTAGCTTCTATTGAGAAAGCATCTCAGACACAAAGAGTTAATGGTCCTGCTGGATGTATTTTCGGTGGTAACAAAAGAATTTATTATGGTGCATGTTGGTCTGGTTGTACTTTTGATCAACAAAGTAAGTGTTTGATTCCTGGAAATATTCCTGATCAAGGTACATTTGGTTGTGCTACTGGTGGATCCCAAGGTGGATTTGCTGTTTGGAATGAAGACAGCGGACAATGTGGTAATATCAATTACAGTGGTCTTATGGGATGTACTGTTGAAGACCCATGTATTATTGGTCCTATTTACTGTAATGATAAAGATGGTTTAGTGCAAGTAGATGCTAACTATACACCATCAACTGTCAGTCAAGCAACTCAACTTCCTTTTGATTCTCAACCAAACGTAGCAACTTTTGGTGCAGTTAATAATGTAGTTAATGATGTAGAATCATTTGGTAATGAATGTAATCACAGACACTTTGTTCCTTTTGAACAAGATGATCATACCTATGAGGTAAAAACAAATGCGGTAAACGTTCCTGCTACAGACATTGTATCTATTATTCAGATAGATATCAATGAAGAAAATAAAGCAGATGGTTATATTCAACCATTTTTAGTTCAAGAGTTTTTGATTAAGTATTAAACAGATGGCATCATATAGGGATTCATACGCTAATTACTTGTCTGATAAGGGTGGAAAACACACCCCTGTTGGTACGATTCTTCCTGTGTTTGTTGGTACTGATCAACAGACTGATGGTGAGAATCCAGAATATAGTTATCAAAGTCATCTATATTGTGATGGCAGTGAAGTAAATATCAGAGACTATCCAGAATTATATTCTATCATCAGAAATAGATATGGTGGCGCAGCTGCGGTAACTATTACTCAATCTGCAAATCCTGGTGGATTAAGAAGATCATATATTATTAACAATAAAGTATTCTTTCAGTTTTATAAGGATGCTACTAATGATAAGGTAAACGTACAGATGCCTTATCCTTATAACTCTGCAATGAGATTTGAGTTATTGGGACAGTTTCCCACAGCTAATGGCATTTTTAATACAACTACTTTTTATTCATTAAAAGAACCAACTGAAGATGTAAGTGGTCAGGCACAAACAGATGAGTTTGCATATGAAGTAGTAGTTCCTGATACTGTTGATGTATCTACATTCCCAACATCACAATATACATGGTCATTTGTTACTCCATCTTCTGCATTACATCCACAAATTGTAATTCAAAAATCATTTTCTATTAGAGATTATCCTTATAATATTGGTACTTTCAAGTTACCAGATTATAGAAATAGGAAGATTTTAGGATTTGGTAATGTTAATGGTGCTGGTACAGCAACACCACAAAATGCTATTAATAACTTTGTAGGACAAACTGGTGGACAGTGGTACATTGCTAAGAACACACTGATTGATAGTGGAGAATTTTTTAACGTTGGTGACGTAAAAACAACAGGATACAGTGATATTGTTGCTGACATTACTGCATACACTGTTGGTAGTGTTAAGTATAGAGTGGGTCCAATGGACGACTATACATTCCCATTCCCACCTGAGCATAACCATAGAATCCTATCGGTAGAGGTTGATGAAACCAAACAAGCAGAGCTAGGACCATCTGAAGTAGATAAATTTGCTGTTAACTATATTAATGGTAGAGCAAACATCAGTCTGTTTGAACCAGAAGGTGCTTCTGGATCTGCATTAGGACACTCTCATGGTATTATTGGAACAGCACTACCAAGTGCTGCCATGGCAACATATGGAAACGTTCCTGGAATTGGTGATAGAGATGCATCTTACAACTATTCTGTATCAGAATCTGCAGCTTTGAATCTATTGACAATGACATATGATTCTGGTACTGGTTATATTACTATCAATACTGATGGAAATCATGGATTTGGTGTAGGTGATAACATTTCTGTTAGTGGAGCAACTCCACTTACATATAGTGGCACCTTTACTGTTATTGCTCCTGGATTAGGTGGAGCGAATTTTAATGTATTACCTAGAACAGGAGAAATTCCTGGTATTAGTCCAGCTACACTTGGAGCAGGTGCAAATGTAAAATTAGCAAATGGATATTTTGTAGAGACTGAAACTACTCAAGCACCAAGAGTATATGTTGTTGATGGTAACACATTAGTTGGTGGTAAGCAAGCAGAGTTTGAAATTCCAGGAAATGCTACTACTCTAAAGGAAGATATTATCACATCACCAGAAAGTAGAACTATTAGTGTTCCTTCACCATCATTAGGTGATGTTATTGGAATTGAAGCAGTAATGACCGCACCTGGTGGTGGCGGTGCTGATAGTGATAACGATGGTTCAGATGGTGGATCCGCTTCACTTACTCTTGACGTTGATGGTCAATTGTATACTATCACTGCATTTGGTGGTAAAGGTGGACAAGCTGGAAATAGTGGTGGTGCAGCTGGAGATGGTGGAACATTATCAATCCCTGCTTCATTAGCAACAGATAGTAGATTTAATATTACAATTACAGAAGGTATTGATGGTGAACAAGGCGGTGGTGGTGGATCTTCCACGTCTTTCACTCTTGGTGGTGGTGGAGGTCAAAGTCCACAAGCTTTCAACAAAGGTGGCAATGGTCAAGCAACTGGATTCCAAGCTACAATTAATGAACCAGAACAAACATTTACTAGCAATGGTTCTTGGAGTGTCCCTGTTGCAGCTGCAGGAGAGCAAAGTAGAAGTATTAGCATTCAAGTAGGTGGCGGTGGTGGTGGTTCTGGCAACCCAAATGCTAACTCTGGATGTAGTGCATCATGGCCAGGTTGGCCAACATCAACTGGTGGCAAGACTGGTGCTAGTGGTGGTTATGGTGGTAGAGGTGCAAGATTAATAGGATCATTACAACAGCAAGGAGGAACACTAAATTGGGAAATTGGTCAAGGTGGTGGAGCTGGATTTAACAATGTAGATGGTAACAATGGAACTGGTTCTGAAGCAGGTTCTGCTGGTGGAGGAAATGGTGCTGGTGGAACCCAAGGTGGATCTTCTGGTGTTGGTGCATGGGGTAACGGCGCAACTGGTGGCGGTGGCGGTGGTGTTACAGGTTTATTTTATGATGGTGTTGCTATTGCTGGAGCTGGCGGTGGAGGCGGCGGCGGTGGATCAGGTGGTGGTTTCAACGGTGGTGGTACTACTGATGGTTGCTATCCTGGTGGAGACAATCAAGCTTCTTCTCAAGGTCTAATCGCATCTAGTAGTGCTCTTGACTTTACTGATGGTGCTAACGGATCTTCTGGTAGTTGTACCGCAGGATCTGGTGCAGGTGGTGGTTGTGGTTGTGGTGTCACTGGACAAGCATCGGGTGGTGTAGGTGGTCAGGCAGGTGTCGGTCACAATGGTAATGGTGGCGGTACAGGTGGTCGTCGTGGTGCTTCAGCATATAGAACTGATTTCTGGTCTGGTGCTGTAAGTTTGGATTCTGTAGGTGCTCTCCCATCATCAAATGGTTTTGTTAAAATTCAATTCAGTAGAACAACACTACAATATGATCCTGTTGGTGGTGCTGGTGGTCAAGGTGCAACAATTTCTATTGAAATTAATGACATTGTTGCTCCTGTTGTTGCAACATTACAAGCTGCTGGTAATGGTGGTGGACTAGCACAAGATGGTGGTAATGGTCAAGTTTATGTGAGATATGCTGGTCAAGAAGCAGGTACTACACTACCAGGTGAAACTACAATTCCAACTGGTAAGTATTATGATGGATCTGCAAATGGTACACCAAGTGGTGCTCCTAAAGATGGAAATATTTGGCAATCTTCTACTGATGATAATCTAAAACAAATTGGTTTTGGTATTGGTACTGGTAACAGTGCTGGATTCTCATCCGCAAATATTCCTTTTGCAGGACAAAATAAAATCACACAGTATATTAAATTTACTGGTGCTGCAACTGCAGCAAGTGGTGATAGACAATTAGTAGTAGGAACACTTGCATTATCAACTGTAAATGCAATAAGGTTTACTATTATTAGGGGTAATTCAGTTAATGGTGGTGAAACACCAGATGAAGCGATAAATTTATACTATCAAAAACAAGGATCAACAAACACTACACTGTTCCAAGAAATCTTACTTGCTTCTAGTAGTGAATCTGGATGGCAAGCAATTGATATACCATTAGCAGAAGGTTCTCCCATCAGAGACGATGGCATGACACTTATATTATCACAAGATAGACCAAATGGTGCAAATGACAATGCTACAGCTGGTGCTGATAACTATGGTCTTGCTGCTATTACATTATTCTATGCTCCAACAACACAAAATACTTTTATATCTACTGGCGGCGCATCTCTACAAGGTAACTTAGATGATGCTGGAGCTCCAATTAACTCGGATGTAGGTATCAGTCAAGTAAGACGTGAGGTTACTGCAAGAGATGCAGCCTTGACAGTTACGGATGGAACGTTTACAATGTCATCATCTACACCTATTGTTACTACAGCAACGGTTGTATCAGAAAGTGATATTCCGCTAATTACTAAGTATCATAGAGTAAAATATTTGATCAAGGCAATCTAAAATAATGGCAGAACAATTTATATTTCCTCCAGAGAAACTGGTTGGTGATTTTCGTGACTTTATCGGTGTATGGGATGGTTTCATGCCAAAAGAAATGTGTGATGATATCATTCGTAAATGTCTAGAGGCAAGACACAATAATGGTTGGATGAATGTAGACAATGGTTCTACACAGTTTCCAAGTGCTAAGTTAGGTCGTAGTGACTTTCAATACTTGTTTAATGAGCACGAGAGTCATTTATCTAATCAAGTAAGAGAATATCTAAAATGTTGTGTCTCAAGCTATGTCATTGAGTATGCTGCATTGAAACCAACAAAGATGCTTACAAATATTATTAAGTTTCAACTAACACCTCCTCGTGGTGGTTATCATGAATGGCATTACGAAACATCATCTTATTTTGCTGCTAGTCGTGAGTTAGTATGGACAATCTATCTTAATGATATGCCTGATGGTGAAGCAGAAACAGAGTTTATCTATCAAAAACGTAGGATTCAACCGAAGAAAGGTAGGATTGTAATCTGGCCAGCAGGATTTACTCATACACACAGAGGAAATACTGTGTTCTCACAAGATAAATACATCTTGACAGGATGGATTCATAAAACAGTATAGACATGGAAATCGCATCACCAGCAAAAACAGCATTATACTTGAATGCATTTGATAAGAACATTCAAGTAGACGGTGTTATCAAAACATTTGACGATGAATATTGGGTAGCAAACATTGTTCCTATCCTGTATCCTCTATGGGATTCTGATAAAGATAAGTTAGAAGTCTTTGTTAAGTACAAGGATGGTACTACAAAAATGAACAAGACCAAGTATCAACGTCAGCAAAAGACTGGTGTATACAAGTGGGTCTCTTATCAGTTTGACTTATCACCTTTCCCCAGTGAAGTAGATACTCTATGTACTCGTCTCATGGAGAAGTATACAGAGTATAGAGTAGGACAAGAGAATGATCTAGAGAGATCACTAGCAGGTCAGTTTGCTAAGTCTGCTATTCTTAACTGGAATAAGGTATCACTAATTAGAAACTTCTTACTTAGTGACAGTGATTGGACACAACTAGGTGATGCACCACTCACTGATGATCAAAAAACAAATTGGAGAGCATATCGTGCGAAGCTAAGAGATATGCCAGACGAACAAAAAGAGATTGCTGCTAACATGGTTGTGTTCCCAGTAACACCATCTAAGCATGAAGCAATGGCAGATGGCAAGGAGTATCTATCTGATCAAAATGATCATTTTTATAGAATGAATCAGGTAGTATACAGTAAGTTTGCGGATAGAATTACTAATTATCTTGCAATTGCAATCTCTACAGCAGCAATCGATGACATGCCTGTTACCAAGGTATACAAACCAGCAACAGGTGATGCTTCCCTTGATACTGTTCTAGAAATGATTGAAGACGGAGAGATCGGGTAATGTTAATTTCATTTAATCCCAAAACAGAAGCAATGCTAGTAGCAGACTATGCTGCTGTAGCTAATAAGTGTGTTATTGTTGTTGATAATAGTAAGTATCACACACTGTCTACTACAAAGAAAGCAGAAGTCTTTACGTGGTATGAGGATATCATGCCAGAAGCAGAGATCGATAGGATCTTTGAACTAAAGACAGTATACTATTATTTCCCCAATGAGCAGACTGCAGTGGACAGTTGTTACGACTGGTTCCCACAACCACAGAATTGCCCTGATGCTGACCATCACATTCCAGCATATGTGATCAAACCTAATGGTGGCATCCCATACGTTAACGCAGATCCAACACCACCTGCAGGTTGACACGCCATTGATGGTGTGGTAGTATGTCTTCATCCAGCATTAAACTATGAAGGTTCCTAACAAACCAGAACTCACACATATGCAGATCCAAGCTATTCTGAGGGAAAATTCAATCCCTGAGGATCAGATCAAATATATTGGTGATAAAGAATACACAACACATTATGCTGCTCATCCTGAATACCATGGAGATATTATGCCATGGTATTTGATTGGTGGTGAGCATGAGGTGCCAGTTTGTGACATTGGATCAATTGATCAGGTAGACGAAGACGATTGTGTGCCTGAAGATGATGGTTGGGGTCCTGCTGGTCCTCCAACTGTAAATTAATTTGTTTCGATTTCCCCTTAAAACACTGTAAACCACTAGAAACCGAGTATAATATGGACTGGGACACTACTAAGGAAGAAAAACGCAAAGATTCATTCTTTATTTTTTATGAGAGTGTTCTAAAACCAGATCATAAGCTACGTGAAGCTGCACATGATCAGCAATGCTATCATGAACTGCTAGAATGGCGTGGAGAGATCATTGAATACTTAGACCGTCGTCGTAATGAGGAACTTTTATGAGCACACCTATTGTTGGTGCTGATACCACCTATGAAGAACATCGTAGGGATCGATTACAAGAATGTATCGAAGACTATCTTCAAGATGGTTTTGGAGACAATACTGATCCACGATACGTATACGAAGAAATGCTGGTAGTTATTCAACAGCTAGCAGACTATCATGAAAAACATCGAGCACGTTACATAGAACTAAAAAGTTACATGCTTGGTTATAGTCCTCTTCCTGATAGATTTTGATGGACAAAAAAGAGAGAATCCTGCTTGCATTACAGGATATACATACTGTGACCAAACTGATTGATGGCATTGACTATCACGGTTACATGATTAATAAACTTATCATGGTTGAGGTCGAACTAGAACGGCAACTTACTAATTTGATTCACAATGAACGAAGAGGAATTCAAAGCAGCACTTCAGAATATGCTGCAGATGCAAAATTCAGTACAGAACAACAACGATCAGAATTTTCAGATTCTGCAGGCACAAATCGATAGACTGCAGACACAACTGAATGAACTGAATGATCTCAAAGAGATGTTCAGATTACCAAAACCACAGAACAAAGATCGTAAGTTGTTTGATGAAAAAGAGTGACTTTGCATTACTTCAACCTGTACAATGGCGTGACATTACAGGTTACATTTCTTTCATCGATGATGCTTATCTAACGATTTGCTTCAGAGACATCCCACTGCCTGAGTCAGCAAACTCGCGGTGGGGTCGTCATTATGTTAACATTTTAGTATACCCTCCTTATTGGCATGAAATACGCTGTTGTATGGATGAGAACAAAAAAGAAGGGCACGTCCCGCCAGCAAGCGATCTTTTACAATTTGGACGATGCCGCAGCGTGGGAACAGCACATAAACAGAACGGTACACGCAAAAACTGACATCATTCCTATTTTCAATGACAATTGAGCTAATGACTTACACCAAAGAACAATTGATTGATGCACTCGTTCATGAATGGGAGTATCTCTGCCATGATGATTATGATCCAGAAGATGATACACCAGAGGAGTATCGTTTGAAGATGGAGTTTCTCAATATTGAAGAACTGATTGAAGAAACATCAACTGGTGAAGGTTACACACTCGATGAGTTTATGGACAACCATGGGTGACAGTTGAGCTAGTGTCCACTCGACCCTCCGCATGACCCCCGCACCCCTTATAATAAAGAGGTCATCAAGGGAGCACCCAATGCAACTCACTAACTCTGTCTGTATCGTTGACTTCTTCCCTGAAGCATTCATTGCTGAAGCATGTGATGTTCATGGTATTAAAACATGTGTTAAGCGTTTTGTCAAGCGTGTGACCTTCCCTTCCGATTATGGTAAGGACATGGTATCATGGTCAACTATTACAGCACTGACTTTCTCTCATGAGGTCAACTCACGTATCGCTGGTGGTGCAGATGTTACTGCATTTCACACTGATAAGTGTCCTGACCGTTACTCTGGTTTCTCCTGTGTCTGCTGAGAGGCATCTAGGAGCGACTGCAACGCCCCTTTAACCTATTATTGCTATGAATACCCGTTCTATGGAACTGACCGTTAATCAGGTCAATTTCATTATTGATATGATGTGGGATACAGATCCCAAAGTTAGCGAGAAACTTGCGAGGCAGAATCATGTAGATGATATTCAATTACACGATCAACTTCAACACCAACTTCACAACAATCCTAGAACAAATGACTAGCTTCGACACCTTTATTGAAAAAATGGCATCACAACCTGATGTTATCGCCGCTGTTGCTAAGAGCAACCGAGAATGGGAGGAAGCAGCAGCAGCAGAATTAGAAATCACTGTAGACGAACTCCTGTCTCAGTTGAACAGTCGTGTGACAAATGGCAAACTGCCACACCAGAGGATGCACGGTCACTGATTGACCCTATAATAAGGACATCAAGAGGACACCACCCATGCCTAACGCTTACGAGATCAGCATCTGCAACGAAGATCTGACCACTAGCATTTTCTATATCACTCGCCGTCCTACCAAGTCACTGCGCGGTCTCAACCGTCAGCACAACAATGTGGTGAATGATGTGGTTAATTCTATTCGTGAAGTGCGTGGATGGCGTCGTCTCACTGTTAAGCGTGTGCCACTTGCAGAAGTTGCACAAGGTAGCGTGTAATCGCTTCCTACCTTGCTATACTAAGTACATCAACACAAAAGACACATGACCACATCTTCCTTCGCTGACTTCGCTGCCACTGCTCAAGATAGAGCAGACGACGCGGCAAATGTATATCATTACACTGAGATTCTCTGTGAAGCACTCGTTCAAAACTTCATTGAGTACAATACACACTCTATGAAGCGCAGCGCCCTCACTGCAGAAACAAAATCAGAAGCAGAATACTACACTAATCGCGCTAAGGAGATTGCTGAGAAACCTGACTACAGCTTCACCATTGAAACTGGACGTAAGTATCTCAAGGTCATCATGAATGATTGTACTGGTAGCAGTAGTGTCCATGCATTTGTTGACAAAAAGACTGGTGAACTCTACAAACCAGCAGGATGGCGTGCTCCTGCAAAGCATGTCCGTGGTAATCTGCTAGATTCCGCTAGTAGGGAAGATGTTTTGAGTCGCTGCGACTGGGCGGGTGGGTATCTCTACTTGCGTTGACACCCAACCCATTATACATTATACTACATAGGTCACCCTGCTTTTAATCTCATGTCTTCTCCTAATTTCTATCTCGTTGCCGAAGGTAACGCTTATGCATTAGATGATGACGGCACTCCATATGGTGCTGCTGTATTCCAAGATGGTTCTGTCGATTGGGACAACTCCTTCGATCTAGAACCAGATGAGGATGATATTGAGTATGTTGCACACATGTGCCAACTCCTTGTACAAGCACAAGGATTAACTATTGAACACAACAACGAGGTCTTTGTTAAATGAGTAAACCAAACCCACTAGCTGAGTATATCACCACGCTAGTTGAACCATTCTCGAATCGTCACACACGAGGTGAGTATACTATTTCAGTTGCTCCTCGTGCTGATCTGGATGATGAAGGTGTCGAACGGTATTGGCGAGCATTCTCTAAGTTTCCTAACGATTTTGCCTCAGCACTCAACCGTATGCTGCCTAAGGATGTAGAATTCATCCAGTACGATCACCTGTCAAACACACTTACTCTCATCAAAAAATGAACAACGAAGACGTACTCCGCATTTCCCAGCAACGTGATGACATTTATGATTGGGTAGTAGAACGTTTCAGGTATTTCATGGAGAACGATGAAATTGACAATGCGCTATGCCTTGCTGATGAGTTCTTTGAATGGATGGACCCTGATCAACTAGATAACGAGCAGACATTATTCACTAACGAGGATGAACTCAAAGAACGATTCCTTGAAATCACAGAAGGTTGATGACACCATGAAGACATTGATACTTGATTATATCAATCAGAGTAACAATGGTAACCATGCTCAAGCAGAAGTCATCCTACACAAAATTAATATGATGAGGAAGCTAACTGATGACAGTTAATTGTATTTCAGCGTTCCCCTCTCCCATTCTACAATTTGGTGTGTCCGACTTTGCTGATCAACGTCAGCAGATGGTGGATAACATTTACTCTGTGATGGAAACAACTGAGTCTGTCAGTCTATCAAACGAAGGTGGATGGCAGTCTCCAACTCAAGAACCACAACCAAAGGTGCTGTTTGAGAGTGTCAATGATATTATGACACAATTTCTTAATGAAGAACTACAGTACAGTATTGGTAATGTGTGGTATAATGTGAATACTGAAGGTTCATTCAATCATAAGCATACTCATCCAGGATGTGATCTTGCTGCTGTATTCTATGTGAAAGTTCCTGAAGGTGATTGTGGTAGGCTTGAGATTGAGAATCCAAACTACTTCAATCAAGTTAAACTACTAGATGCGATGAAACCAGACATCAAGGAGAGTATGATCGCGTTCACTTCTATGTGGTTTAATCCTATAGAAGGAACTGGTCTCATCTTCCCATCTAATCTAGTACATCGTGTATCAAAGAACAACACTCAAGAAGACAGGATTAGTATTTCATGGAACATGCACGTCAATTAATGCGGCAAATGATCGCTGCAGGATTATGTTTAGGATTGTCAGGTGTAGCACTAGCTAATGAAGACAAGATCACGCAAGGGTTTAAATCATACGACGCCATGGGTTGTATGTTATTGCGTGAGTGTAAAGAGGATGTTGATGAAGTCTTCACTCTATTAGATATCTCAAATGAGTATCCGAATACAGAAGCATACACACAACACTCAGAAGAATTCAACACGATGTTGATGACACTGAATCAAATCGGTGTCAAGGTATTCCTTGCTGATTCAAAGTATTTCCCTCGTACACATCGTGGTGTCTATCACACAGTCAGTAACAACTTCTACTTGAATCGTGATTGGATGGGTGATCCTGGTACACTGATGATGTTAATGAGACACGAAGGATGGCACGCTGCACAGGATTGTATGGCGGGAACAATTGATAATAGTATGATTGCTATTATTATGCCAGAGGATGAAGTTCCTATGCTATGGCGTGTCATGGCAGAGCGTACATATCCTGAGAACGCAGTACCATGGGAAGCAGAAGCACAATGGGCGGGTAGAACTGAACATATGACTATGAAAGCACTTCAAGCTTGTGCAAAGGGTGAAATGTGGACAGTTTATGAACCGACACCTATGACTCGTGAATGGTTGGAGATCAATGGATATATCAAATAAACAAAAACTCATTGTACTTACTCACAAATATGGTTCAGAAAACGACCTCTACGTTGAAATCCCGCAAACCATCCGCGAAGAACTCGACTGGAAAGAAGGTGACACGCTCATCTGGGAAATCAAAGGCGACAACAGTATCGTCATTAGAAAAGAACTTAGCGTCTCTGAATACAAAGAGCAAGCAATCAGGGAACACATCGAAGACCAAGACTTCGACTCGTACTACGACTGGATCTACCAAAGCTGCTTCGAGTCGTAAGAAAGATCGTGGTGTGAAACACACACGTTGTAAGGATAAGAGTTTGTTCCCACATTATTCTATGCCATGGCGTATGGAGCCACGTACAGGTAAATTTAACCTGAGTTGGTATATGTGTTTTGATCATGCCGTAGATCAGATTGAACGTCAACACTTACAACCAAAGGATTACAAACTACAATGTTATACGTCCGTCCCTATCACTGATCCATTAACTGGTTCAGTCCGAACTCAACGCTATGTTACCTAAAGTTATTGTGCAACAAGATACAAAAGAACAACTCATTGAAGCATTAGAACATGTCCTGAATGTTAAGTGTCAGACTGTATACATCCTGAATTCTCAGGGTATTGAAACAGTTCGATATCAGTTTACTGTACCACTTGCAAACAAGGATTGATTTGTGGTATAATTAGATGTGAACTCAACTACATTACGACCATGGATAACGAAGAGTTAATGCAAGAAATGGAAGTACAAGAACAATTTGAACAAGAACATTTCGGTGTGATAGAATATGATGATGCATATTCAGTAGAAATTGATTACACAACACAATCATGAGACTTACACCAGAAGAATGTGAATACTTAATCCTATGCCTCCATAGGACAACTGAATTCACTAAAGCTACTCATCGTAATACTCATAATGAAGTTGATAGGAAACTTAAGGACTTCTTATACAAACTGAAATCATGAACAATTATGCA
>Ga0181422_1000049_pt1 | contig 33086 bp, 48 predicted proteins | sample 45SPOviralmetaG_FD_130147 | JGI IMG/M metagenome (GOLD analysis project Ga0181422, IMG submission 130147) | Marine viral communities from the oligotrophic San Pedro Time Series (SPOT) site, San Pedro Channel, CA, USA - 45 SPOT_SRF_2013-07-18 | ecosystem: Environmental > Aquatic > Marine > Strait...
CCGCAAAATTACGTGTATACCACAAATATTTTTATTATATTTACACTATAAATAAAGCGTTATGTCACAATTTAAAGAACTTATTAAACAAGAGATTAGGGAATCATTAATTCAACTACCATTCCAGGATGACCCTACAGTATGGACTGAAGAATTAGCAGATAATATTGCTTCAAAATTTGAAGGACAATATGTTCCTTTTGTTTCTGAAGTAGAGGAATTCAATGTTGTAATGGGTAAGGATTGGCAAAACCGATCTACACCTACTATTGATAAAAAAGATGCCGAATTTGTTATTAACTTCATCCAGGAGGAATTAGATGAACTCCGAGAAGCAGTTGAACAAGAAAATATCCAAGAGATATTGGATGCAATTTTAGATATCACTTATGTAGGATTAGGTAATGGTGCTATGGTATTTGGATTAAAAGATAAAATTTGGGAAGCATATCAAGAAGTACAAGCTTCTAATTTATCTAAAATATGTACCACATTAGAAGAAGCCGAAGAAACCGTTAAAGTACGTTCTGAACAACAAGGCGAACCTTGCCATTATGAAGAAGTAGGTGAAAATTACGTAGTATATAGAACTAGTGATAAAAAAGTAATGAAATCAGTTAATTATTTCCGTCCTGACTTATCAAAATTCTTTAATGTATAAAAAGATATACGCCCAACCTATAGGAAAAAATAGGCATAAAATCCATTTATGGACTGATGCTGGTAAAGAAGAAATAGAATGGGTTAATAAATCTTATAGAGAGTGTGATCCCGGATCTGCCACCCATACTGGGTTGAATGGTGAATCCCTAAAAATTACTTCTAAATGGGAAAGGGGAGAACCTAATCTACATTATTGGGATATGCCAGCACATCAAAAATTCCTTATAGAAAAGTATGGAACTAATGATGAACCTTCAGTTACACATAGAGAAATATTTTTTGATATTGAAACCGAAATGGGAGATGCTCTTACTGAAAGTTATATAAAACGTGCTCCTAAAAAGGTAACTTCTATTGCTTGGTATGATAAACAAGTAGATGAATGGGGGATTTTAATCTTAGATGCTAAACGACAATTAGAGTATACTAAAAATGGAAATCAGGAAATAACCCCAGTACAAACAGAACAAGAATTGCTGTATAAGTTTCTTGATAAATTTAGGGAAATGGACCCTGATATCATTGTAGGGTGGAATAGTGATTACTTTGATGTACCATATCTTTACTATAGGATGTGTAATGTATTAGGTGAAGAAATGGCGGCTTACCTTTCACCTATTAACAAGGTAAGAGAAACTCCATGGTTCAAAGATCAATACATCCAAATTATGGGGGTTGAATCTCTTGATTATATGCGTCTACATAAAAAATATAGTTGGGCTGATGAACCCTCTTATCGTTTAGATGCTATTGGTGAAAAATATGTTGGTGTAAATAAGATTGAATACGAGGGTAATCTTGATGATTTATTCGAATCCGATATCAACAAATTTATTGAATATAACTTTCGTGATGTTGAGATTCTAAAACTATTAGATGAGAAATTAGAATACCTAGCATTAACTAGAAATCTATCTCATAAGGGTAAACATAACTATAGCGAGGTATATGCTAACACTAAAACCCAAGACGGAGCTATTTCAGCCTATTTATTAGGACAAGGATTAATCCCACCCGCTAAAGATAAAAGCAATATTACTAAAAAAGGATATGCCGGTGGTTTTTTATTTTGCCCTAAGGCTGGTATTTACAATTATATGTTTGATGAGGATTTAACATCACTATATCCATCAATCATAATGACTATTAATATTGGTAAAGAAACCCTAGTAGGACGAATTATAGCTGATGATGACAGGAATAATCGTTTGGGGTTAAATGACCTTCAAGCTATGGACCCTGAAACCGAAATACTTGTTGAAAATAATAAACGTCAGACCACTAGTATGAAGGTTAAACAGCTAATTAATCTTGTTACTGATATGGAAATGTCAATCTCGGCTAATGGGGTATTTTTCCGAACTGATAAGGAATCAGTATTATCTACTATTCTAAAAAAATGGTTTGATGAAAGGGTCAAATATAAAAAGGAAATGAAAAAAGCATATAAGTCAGGTGATTCTGAATTAGGTGCGTCATTTCATATGAAGCAGTACACCATGAAAATTCTACTAAACTCACTTTATGGTGCTACTGCATTACCCAGCTTTAGATATGGTTCTGTTATTTTATCTGAAGCTATTACACTCTCAGGACAACGAATCATTCAGGAATCAGCTTTATGTGTAAATAAACACATGAATAAAGTAATTAAAGAAAAACAACCATTTGAAGTATGAAATTAACTGGACATGCATTTAAAAAAGGTTCTATAGTTTTACTAAACGGTAGACCTATAGATAAAAAAGAAGTTATGAAGTTAACTAAAAATTGGAGTGAAAATCTAATTAAGCAATTTAAAAACCTTCTTAAACACGGTGGGGAAATTTTATTAGAAGAAGAAAACCAACATTTTATTATAAAAACCGATGGTCCTTTATTAAATTCACAGGGAGAAAAGGACGGAGGAATATTTAAAGGTCCTTCAATAGAAGACAGATTTTAATGAAAGGATTAGAAACTACACCCTGGTATATTTGTAACGAAGAGGACACTAATTATTGTGCCTATATGGATACGGACTCTGTTTATATTCATGCTGAGCCAATGCTAAGATATCTTTATCCGGACTTTGACACTATGTCCGATGAACAAAAAGACGAAGCATTAGAAAAAATTGCTCTTAAATATCAAGATGTTATTACTAATTCATATGATACATTAGCTGAAAATTGCTTTAATGTTAAGTCTCATAGACTTGAAATGAAAACAGAATGTGTTATTCGCTCAGCTTATTTTAGAGCCACTCGTAGATATGCCCAATGGATTACTAAACAAGAAGGTATAACTAAAGAATCACTTGATGTAAAGGGATTAGAGTTTAAGAAAGCAAATTTCCCTCCTATTTTAGGTAAATTTTTTAAGAATATATTAGTTGATGTTTTAAAGGGTACCCCTAAAGATGAAATAGATGAAAGGGTAAAGGCATTCCAACAACAAATCCTTGATGGTACTCTTCCTTTAAAGGACCTAGGTAACCCCCAATCAGTAAAAAAACTAGATAAATATGTTAGTCATGGTCCTAGAGCAGGGGAAATGTTTTCTACACTAGAAAAGGGAGCCACTGCAGCTATTAAAGCCACTGTTGCATATAATGATTTACTTAGATTTTGGAAACTTAACACGCAATATCCTTACATTACTCAGGGTAGTAAAGTAAAATGGATTTATCTTAAATCTAACCCATATCAAATAGAATCATTAGCATTTATGCCAGGTGCAAATATCCCACCTAAAATTAATGATTTCATTGAGAAATATGCTGATAGGAAAAAGATTTTTGATAGTATTCTTCTAAATAAATTAGAAGGGTTTTTTGATGATTTAGGATGGGTTCTTAACTTAAACCCATACCACCAAATGTTTTTTAATTTTTAGTTATGATAAAAAAAGTTGACTTACAAGCACTAATTAATAAGTATTATCTTAAAATAAATGAATCAGTTGTCTGGTCATTTAAAAATAACCAGTTAACAGTAGATTTTACTACACCTAGTAAGGATGTAATTGGAAAGGTAGTATGTAATGACATTGATTTCCAAGAAATTGATTTACCCATATTTAATACCAAAAAGATTCAATCATTAGTAGATTTATGCGAGGGTGATTTATTACTTGAGGTGGATAAAATAAACACTGTACCTACTAAATTAAAAATCTCAAATGAAAGGTTTAATACAGTTTATGCCCTAGCAGATGCTTTACTTATCCCTCGAGTAGGTAATGTTAGTGAACCCGAATATAATATTAAATTAGAATTAACATCTGAGGATATATTTTATTTAGTAAAAGCACGAGGTGCTATGTCTGAAACAGCAAATATGTTTATTGCAACAGTAAATAATCTTGATAAAGAACCTGTTTGTGAAGTTATCTATGGGGAAGATAGTGGACATGACCATAAAATTACATACCAGATTCGTGGTAAAGTAGATGAAGTGGGGGTTAAATTACCATTTGATCTAAATAAGTTTAGAGATATTTTACATGTTAATAAGGATGCCGAAGAGGGACTATTAGAAGTTAGCTCTAAGGGATTAATGAAATTAACATTTAAAACTGAAAAAGTAGAAAGTACTTACTTTATGGTAAGGAAATCAGAAACTAATTTTTAATATATGTATCACCATACTGACCTAGGAGGCAGTCAATTGTTTTATTTTTTAACCGAGTAGCTTAGGCACTCACAAATTTTGTAACTATGAGTAGTACTATTTTTGAACGTAATGTTCACCCTTTTGATTTATTATTTCGAAACTTTTTCGAACCTGACCGTAATTTCTTTCCCGTAGTGGAAAGTAAAATTCCTCACCCCGTAGACATTTACGAGTCAGATTTTGGTCTACATTTTGAAGTTGCTTCCACTGGTCTCACTAAAAAAGATGTTCAAATTAACATCGAAGGAGACGTACTTCGTGTTTCTTACAATAAGGAGAAAAACGAAACAGATAATGGGTACAAGTATATTCACAGAGGAGTAGCTAAACGATCCTTTAATTTAGGATATAAAATTAGCTCTAAATTCAACCTACCGAAATCAGCTGCTGAGATGAATGATGGATTATTAGAAATTTCAATCCCATTTGCTCAAGAAGCTAAACCCCGATCTTTAGAGATCAATTAATTGATTTGGCCTCCTAGGTTATTTTTTGTATATTTAAATCTTAAAAAAGTTTATGAAGAAGTTAGAAGCATTGTTTGATGCAGTTATTGTAAAACCAGTAGAAGAAGAAGATACTACTTATGGTTCAATTGTAGTCCCTGATATGGGTAAAGAAAAAAACCAACATGCCGTAGTTGTTGCTATTGGTCCTGGAAAACGAACCATTAATGGAAACCTAATTCCTACTACAGCAGAAGTTGGACAAACCGTAATTGTCCCCACTATGGGATTTACGCGCATGGAATTTGAGGGAGAGGAGTATTATGTAGGACCCGAGAACCAACTATTAGCCCGTATTACTGATGAAGATTACCAACAAAAATTACCGTTTTAATTAAAAGTTTATGTCAAAAATTATCAATTTAGGAACAGAATCCAGAGAAAAACTGGTTAAAGGTATTAATACCCTAGCGGATGCCGTTGTGTCTACTTTAGGACCAAATGGACGAAATGTGGTTATTTCTAACCCAAATGAATCCGTTAAGTCAACTAAAGATGGTGTAACTGTAGCTAAAAACATTGTATTGAAAGATCCTGTTGAAGAAACAGGTGTTCAACTTGTAAAACAAGCAGCCATTCAAACCGCAGATTCAGCAGGTGATGGAACAACCACCTCAACCCTACTAGCGCGAGAAATGATTAATAATGGATTATCTCATATCAATCGTGGTGTTAATGCTGTAGAAGTAAAACGAGGGATGGATTATGCAACTAAAGAAGTTGTGGGTTATCTCCATGATATCTTAACAGAAGATATTTCGTCTGAAGAACAACTTGAACAAGTTGCCACCATTTCAGCTAACAATGATCCCGAAGTAGGAAAATTAATTGCTACTGCAATTGAAAAGGTAGGACGTGATGGTGTAGTTCATATTGAAGAATCTAAATCAGGTGAAACATATCTTGAAACTGTTGAGGGTATGCAATTTGATAGAGGTTATAAATCACACTATTTCGTTACGGATAATAATACAATGTCTTGTACATTAGATAATCCTTACATTCTAATTGCAGACCACCGTTTCACCCAAGTAAAAGAATTATTGCCTATTTTAGAAAGTGTTTCAAATACAAACCGTTCTCTCTTAATTATTGCGGATGATATTGATAATGAAGCTCTAGCAACTCTAATTGTAAATAAAGCACGAGGTACACTAAAAGTAGCTGCTGTTAAAGCACCTGAGTTTGGAGATCGTAAAAAACTTGTTCTTGAAGATATTGCTACTCTAACAGGAGGTCAGGTATTTAATAAAGAACGAGGAATGAAACTCGAAAAATTTAGTTGGGATTGGTTTGGTGAAGCCCGTACAGTTACAATTTCTAAGGACCAAACAACATTAGTTGATGGTAAAGGAGAAGCTAAGGGGATTGAATCACGAGTTGAAGAACTACAAAATCAAATTGATAATGCAGCTTCTCCATTTGAGCGAGAAAAACTACAAGATCGTTTAGGACGAATGATAGGGGGTGTTTCTATTATCCATGTAGGTGGTTATAACGAAACTGAAATGAATGAAAAGAAAGATCGAGTTGACGATGCCCTAAATGCCACAAAAGCTGCACTTGAAGAAGGTATTGTACCTGGAGGTGGCTCTGCCTTATTATATGCAAGTCAAAACACAGTTGAAAACGAAGAGAATTCAGTTGACTTCAATATTGGAGTAAATATCGTAAAATCCGCTTGCTATGTACCCCTTAAACAAATTATGTCCAATGCAGGTTTTGAAACTAAGGATATTTACCAAACAATAAACAATCTTCTTAGTAGTGATGATAACTGGCTAGGGTTAAACGTTTCTAAAGATGAAAATGTTAATATGAAAGAACATGGGATTATCGATCCTACTAAGGTTACAAGAACGGCTTTAGAAAATGCAACATCAGTTGCAGGGACAGTTTTATTAACAGAATGTGTTGTTGTAGAAGAGCCTGCTAAGGAAGAAGCTACACCTGGACTAAATGGTATGTTTTAATGGATTCACGAACTGAACAAGTTGAGACTCCTGTGTTAATTGCAACACGAATACCCCCAGGAGACAAATGGGAATTAGTTAATGATGCCTATGAAGCAGTTCATCCATCATTAACAGATGCACTTGAAGCTTACTTCCAAGCAACAGGATTTAAGGGGGACTATAAATTAGCCCCCTTAGATTCTAAACTATATGCTTTACATACTGAAGAAATAGAAGTTAAACAACCTGAAGAGAGAATATACGGTCTATTTGGAGAATTCAAACAGGGTATTTAGATTCACGGTACAGAAAAAGTTATGTCAAATATATTACTAAACGAGAAATATCGTCCTCAAACTTTAGATACCTTTGTTGGAAATGAAAATGTAAAATCTACTATTTCCCAATATCTAGAATCTGATGATATCCAAAATTTCATATTTTATGGCCCTGCAGGTTCAGGTAAAACTACACTTGCTAAAATAATAGTTAAAAACCTTGATTGTGATTATCTATATATTAACAGCAGTGATGAACGAGGTATTGAAACTATTAGAAATAAAGTTGTAGATTTTGCTAGTGTTGCCTCATTTAAATCTATTAAAGTTATTATTCTAGATGAAGCAGATTTTTTAACAATACAGGCACAAGCATCTCTTCGGAACATTATCGAAACATTTTCCCAAACCACACGTTTTATTATGACGTGTAATTTTGTTGAGAGAATAATTGACCCACTTCAATCTAGATGTCAAGTCCTTAAGATTATTCCCCAATCCAAAAAAGAAATTGCTCAACATGTTTCTAATATTTTAGAACAGGAAAATGTTTCTTATGAGTTGGAGGATTTAGCAACTATTATCAACAAACACCATCCTGATCTTAGGAAGGTATTAAATACAATCCAATTTTCTATAAAGGATGGAAAGTTATCACCTGATAAAGACGTATTAGTTGCTACTAACTATATTAAAGAAGTACTCAAACAGTTAAAAGGTATTAAACCTAGCTTTAAAAACATCAGACAAATTATTGCTAATTCAGGTGTAAACGATTACGAAGAATTATTTAGAGCCTTATTTGATCATGCATCTTTATATGCTCCTGGGTTAGAAGGATCTATTGCCGTTGTATTAAATGAACATTTATATCAAGCTAATTTCAGAATTGATAAAGAAATTAATGCCATGTCTGCAATAGCTAAAATCACAGAATTAAAAAAATTAAACACAATTATTTAACTAAACCCCAATTTTATGCAAAACCCCCAAGTAGGTCAACCACAAATGAATATTGACCTTAAAAATACAGAAGCCGTTACTAATTCCGAGGATGGAGTAGTTTTTCAACAAGGATTTATCTTACGTAAAGTATCTAAATTCGTGGCAGGTACAGATGAAGATGCCTTACTCCCAATTCCAGTATTCTTTGACCCTACAACTCAAAAAATTGTTGGACAGGCACTTCACCCGGATTTACGTGAAGAGCTAGCTGAATACTGCGTATGAACATCTGGGATTGGTTAACCCAAATTACTTATGAAAAGTCCCATCCTGATTCGTTTTCGGATCAGGATTGGGAATCTTTTAATAGCTATATGATTCACCGATTTATTTCAATGAATCCATATTATGTAGAAGTAGCTAACCAAATCCAAACTGTTTTGCCAACTGAAAAAAAACAGATTTATACCATTTATAGGGAATTAATTCCTAAACGTAAGTTATTTCTAAAATATATTAAAAATACAGGAGATAAATTTAACAATGATTTAATGGAATTGCTATCATCTCATTATGAATGTTCTAAATCTGAAGCTAAAGAATATTTTAATATCTTAGGCAAAAAGGAAGTTAAAGACCTCCTAGGGAGAATGGGATATGAAAAAAAAGAAATTACCAAGTTATTAAAAGCTTAGAATGGCTAAGAAGAAGATACCTAGTATAATAAAAGAAATTCAAAATTTTGAATTACCTAAGATTAATTATTCTTACCAAAAGAATATTTCATACTCTCAGACTTCTATGTACCATGAATGCCCCAAAAAATGGTCGTTAAGGTATAAGGAAGGACACAAGGTATTTTCTTCTAGCATTCACACTATTTTTGGAACTGCGTTACATGAAGCTCTACAACATTATATGACTACAATGTTTGAAGTATCTGGAGCAGCAGCCGATAGAGAAAACACAATTGAGATATTTGAGGATTCATTTAGAGAAAACTATATAAAAGAACTTAAATCTAATAATAATAAACATTTCACCACACCAGATGAAATGAGAGAGTTTTATGAGGACGGAGTTAACATTATAGAATTTTTTAAGAAACGTAGAAAGAAATATTTTACTAAAAGAGATAAACATCTTATAGGGTGTGAGGTTCCAATCATTATCCAACCTGATAAAAAACTAAATAACGTTATGTATATGGGTTATTTAGATTTGGTTTTATATGATGAATGGGAAGATAAATTTTACATTTATGATATTAAAACTTCCACTAGAGGATGGGGTGATTGGGCTAAAAAAGATGAAGCAAAACAATTCCAATTAATTTTATATAAGAAATTCTTTTCGGAACAATATGGAATCCCATTAGAAAAAATTGATATTGAATTTTTTATTGTTAAACGAAAAGTACCTGAATTTTCTGATTTTGCTATTTCTAGAATCCAAACTTTCATTCCAGCTTCTGGTAAGATTAAGTTAAAAAAAGCGGGTGATTTTTTAGATGAGTTTTTAAAAGGTGCATTTGATAAAAAGGGATTTAAAGATACTGTACATGTCCCAAAACCCGGAAGTGCATGTAGGTTTTGTCCTTACTCAGATAATAAAGCCTTATGTGCTTTTGGTTTAGAAAATTAATTTTTGATATACTTATCTATATTTATACTAAAACGTTATTAATAAAAATAAAATGCTATGAGTAATCAAAAGTTAACGAGTGTTAAAATCGATGAAAACATGTGGGATGCTTTTAAAGTAGAATGCATTAAACGGAAATTCTCTTTCCAAAAACTTGCAGAACGCAGTATCCATTTGTATCTTACAGATGAAGATTTCCGCAAACAGGTCTCTTCACATACAAATTTAGAATTTAAATCAGAGTTTTAATAAAAATATTTTATGAAAGAAGGTTATATTCCTCGAGATGAGAGGAAAAAAATTCTGCTAATAGCAGATGATATTCGTACACATTCTGGAGTATCGCAAATAGCCAGAGAGTTTATAATAAATTCATGCCATCACTACAATTTTACATGTATTGGAGGTGCAGTAAAACATCCCGATAAGGGAAAAGTTTTTGATATGAAAGAACCTATGGGTAAAGAAGCTGGCATCGAGGATGCTAATGTGATGTTATATCCTACTGATGGTTATGGTGATATCGAATTTATTCGCACACTTATAAAAAGAGAAAATCCTGATGCTATTTTCATGATTACGGATCCTAGATATTATGAATGGTTATTCCAAAATGAAATGGAATTTAGGAGAAAAATGCCTATTATTTATTTAAATATTTGGGATGATGTTCCTGCTCCTATATATAATAAAGAATTTTATGAAAGTTGTGATGCACTTTTAGGAATTTCAAAACAAACAGTTAACATCAATAAAATGGTGTTAGGGAATAAAGCAGAGGAAAAAATAATAGAATATGTTCCCCACGGATTGAATAATGATATTTTTAAACCTTTAAATGAATCTAATAAAGAATTTAAAATTTTTAAGGATAAATTATTTGATGGGAAAAAATATGATTTTGTATTACTATTTAACTCAAGAAATATTAGACGTAAATCAATCCCAGATGCTTTATTAGCTTGGAAGGTATTTACTGATCAACTACCCCCTGAAAAAGCGAAAAAGACAGCTTTTATTTTAAAAACTGAACCCATAGAGGGCCATGGAACTGATCTCCCAGCTGTGATAGAATATTTTTTCACTGATAGCAACACTAATGTTTTTGTGTTAGGTGAAAGATTATCATCTATTGAAATGAGTTATTTATATAATTGTGCTGATGGGACTATATTATTATCTTCAAATGAGGGTTGGGGATTAGCATTAACTGAATCTTTATTAACAGCAACCCCATTTATTGCTAATGTAACTGGTGGGATGCAAGATCAAATGAGATTCATTGATTCTAAGGGAAATTGGTTTACACCTAATTCTGATATACCTTCAAATCACAGAGGTACTTATAAAGAACATGGAAAATGGGTCTACCCAGTATACCCTGCTTCTATTTCTTTACAGGGTTCTCCTAAAACTCCTTACATATATGATGATAGGTGTAGTTGGGAAGAAGCTGCTGAACAGATTAAAAACTTATATCATACCACTCCTAATGAGAGAAAAGAGAGAGGATTAGCTGGAAGAGAATGGGCATTAGGAGATGAAGCAGGATTTACATCAGAGAAAATGTCTCAAAGAATGATTAAATATATCGATAAACTTTTTAATACTTGGGAACCTATTCCTAAATATCAATTTGTAAAAGATACAGATTTTGAAAAACGAGTTTTACCACATAAATTACTTTATTAATGAAAAATACATTTGTTGTTAGTTGTCCAATTGACACATATTCAGGTTATGGCGCACGAAGCCGAGATTTTGTAAAATCCTTAGTTGAGTTAGATAAATATGATATTAAAGTTTTAACCCAAAGGTGGGGGCACTGTGCCTGGGGTTTTATAGATGATCATAAAGAAGAATGGGGATTTTTACAACCCCTAATTATAAACCAAATGACTGAACAACCCGACATTTGGTGCCAAGTTACCGTACCTAATGAATTCCAAAAAGTAGGAAAATACAATATTGGGTTAACTGCTGGCATTGAAACTAATATTTGTGCCCCTCAATGGATTGAGGGTTTAAATCGGATGGATTTAAATTTAGTTTCTTCTGAGCATGCTAAAAAAGTATTTGAAACTGTTGGGTATGAACAGAAAAACCAACAAGGTCAAGTAACAGGTCAACTTAAACTCCAAAAACCTATTCAGGTATTAATGGAAGGAGCTAATTTAGATATTTACAAACCTTTACCAAAACAAGAACTACAATATACAGATTTACTTCAAGACATTAATTCCATTCCAGAAAATTTTGCTTTTTTATTTGTAGGACATTGGATGCAGGGTGACATAGGAGAAGATAGAAAAAATGTAGGATTATTAATTAAAGCCTTCTATGAAATGTATAAAAATAAGAAAAAGGCACCTGCATTAATTTTGAAAACTGCAATCACTAATGCTTCTAATGTTGGAAGGAGGGAAATTTTGAAAAGAATAAATGCAATTCGTAACTCGGTTTCGGCCCAAAGGCTACCTAACGTATATCTACTTCATGGGGATTTTAGTAATGGGGAAATGAATGAACTTTACAACCATCCTAAAATTAAGGCGATGGTTTCTTTAACAAAAGGAGAAGGATTTGGTAGACCATTATTAGAATTTTCCTTAACTAATAAACCTGTAATAGCTTCTAATTGGTCTGGACAAATAGATTTTTTAAACTCTGAGTATACAGCATTAGTAAATGGTTCTTTGAAACCTATACATAAATCAGCCCAAATTAAGGATTTATTAGTTGAAGGATCCCAATGGTTTGCCCCTGATTTACAACATACATTTATGATGTTTAATGATGTTTTCACTAACTATAAAGAATGGAAGGTTAAAAGCAAAAGACAGGGTTATTATTCTCGCACTAATTTTAGTTTTGATAAAATGAAAGAGATTTTAGGAACTATTTTAGATGAAAACGTTCCACAAATTGCTCAACAGGTGGCATTAAAATTACCTAAACTAAAAAAAATAAATAATAAGCCTTCGGAACTACCTAAATTAAAATTACCTAAATTAAAAAAAGTAACTAATGGATAATCTTATTCACTGCAGTCGATGTGAAAGCGATGCCTGTTATATTCAAGAAGTAAATGAATCTATTAAAAACTATATGTGTTATGGATGTGGTTTTCAAACTAATTCTTTAATGAAAAAGGATGAGGTTTTTTTTGAAGAACAAATGGAAACTCTTCCTAATTTATATAAAGAATTAATGGGTGAAGATGAAGAAGGAAAAATTTGGATGCCTTCTACTGTAAATATTCCTGAAAAAGGAATGGTATTTGCAAATGGTCCTAATGCATCTGCTTGGATGTGGGGAGCTGTTAAAGCTGTACCTGTAAAAGATGAAAATAGAAAAAAATACCCTATCCCAGGTAAAAAAGGAGAATATTATAAATTTAGAATGGATATGGATACCCTTAAAAATTTTGAAGAGCGTGATTATATGGAAGCTCTTGAATATATTGGGGTTTTCGAAAATCAAGAATAATGAATATAAGTTATGCTATTACAGTTTGTAATGAAAGGATTGAAATTGAAAAGTTAATTGGTTTTTTACTTCAAAATAAACAACCTGATGATGAAATTGTAGTATTATTTGATACTAATAATGGCACAAACGAGGTTGAACTATTTTTAGATACTGTATCTTCCCATATTTTATTACATAAATCCTCATTTAATTTCCATTTTGCTGATTGGAAAAATAAATTAAATTCATATTGTACTAAAGACTATATTTTTCAAATTGACGCAGATGAATTACCTGCTCAGGATTTAATTGATTCTGTACATGCTATAATCAAACAAGGTGTTGATGTGGTTCTAGTACCTAGAGAAAATACAGTTGAGGGTTTAACTGAAGAACATATTAAAAAGTGGGGATGGAGAGTAGATGAAATGAGTCGAGTTAATTGGCCTGATTATCAATGGAGATTATATCGTAATGATTCTTCAATAAAATGGATAAATAAAGTGCATGAGAAGTTGGATGGGTATAAAACATTTAGTACCTTACCACCAGAAATAGAATATGGAATGTTATTTTTACATCACCCTAAAACTATTAGTAGACAAGAAAAACAAAATGAGTTTTACGAAAAAATTTAAAATATGAAAGTTTTTGTTGATATAGATGATACTATATGTTTTTATGAGGATGGTTTGAATAAGTTTTCCCTAAAAAGGGATTATTCTGAAGCCGTTCCTAATTTAGAATATATAGCTAAAATTAATAAATTATATGATGAAGGTCATCATATAAAATATTGGACAGCTCGTGGAACTGTTACGGGATTAGATTGGTTAGAAGTTACTACTAATCAATTAAAAGAATGGGGGTGCAAATATCATGAATTGAGTGTAGGAGAAAAACCTGCATATGATTTACTAATTTGTGATAAAACTAAACGTATAGAAGAATTATGAAAATAGGTAAAATAACTGCTGTAATAGCAGTAAGAAAAAATTCTGAAAGGGTTAAAAATAAAAATATTAAACCTTTTAATGATACTAATCTTTTAGAGAATAAAATTAAAACTCTTCTTAGGGTAAAGAACTTAGATGATATAATCGTAAGTAGCGATTGTGAAAAAATGTTATCTTTAGCCAATTCTCTAGGAGTAAAAACTCATATTAGAGACGACTACTATGCTAGTAACGAATGCCCAGGCAGCGAAAACCTAAAATACCTAGCTCAAGAAATAGAATCAGACTATATTTTATATACCCCTGTAACTTCACCTCTAGTTAAGGCTGAAACATATGAATGGATTATCAATAAGTTTAGGAGTTTTGGAGATGAATTTGATAGTATAATTACTATTAATTATATAAAAGATTTTTTATGGTTAAATGATAAACCTCTAAATTATAATCCCTTAAATTGTCCCCGTAGTCAAGATTTAAAATCAATCTTTAAGTTAAATTTTGGTGCTTGTTTGTTAAGTAGGGAAACTATGATAAAAAATAAGTACATAGTAGGGGATAAACCATATTGGCACGAATTAGAAAATAAAGAAGGAATTGATATAGATATTCCTTTTGATTTTAATATAGCTGAATTAGTATATGAAAAAAATGTAAAAGAAAAATTTACTAATAAAAAATCTATGATTTTAGATTGTACTATTAGAGACGGAGGGTTTGAAAATAATTTTAATTTTACCGAAAAAGAGGTAAAACGTAACCTTAAAGCTAGTAGTGATATAGGTTATAATTATTTTGAGATAGGATATCTTACTGATCCTAAAATCCTAACTAAAAAGGATGGTTTATGGAGAAATGTTCCTTTTAAGTTAATAACTAAAATTAAAAAAGAAATTAACCCTAGATGTAAAATTTCTGCTATGATAGATTGTTGGAGGTATAATATAAATGATTTACCCCCTAGCGATCAAACGGATATAGATTTAATTAGAGTTTGTAGTTACGAAGAACAAGTAGATATGGCTTTAAGTATGTGTAAAACTATAAAAAGTTTAGGTTATGAAGTATCCCTGAATATAATTTGCACTTCACACATATCTATTGATTCATTTATAGAATTAAGAAATAAATTAATATCAGAAGATTTTTTAGATTTTTTATGTTTTGCTGACAGTTATGGTGCTTTGACCCCAGACTATGTTAAAAAAATAATGACATTATTTAGAAATATGAACCCTAATGTACTTATTGGTTTTCATGCTCATGATAATATGTCATTAAGTATGGCTAATACTATTACAGCATTAGAAAATGGTGCAGATATGGTTGATGGTACCTATACCGGCATTGGAAGGGGAGGAGGTAACTTACCCTTAGAAATTATTACTTTATATTTAAATATTTCTAAAAATTATAACTTAGATCTGAATGCTTTGTTTACATATCTAGATTTAACTACAAAGGATGAAGAGGATATAGAAAGAATTAAACAAGCTATTTGTGGCATTTTAAATGTTCATCCTTATAGACTAAGAGATATAGCAGGAAAATCTATTTTAGAAACTTATACTGAGCTAAATAGCCTTTCTTTAAAGGATAAAGCTAGATACCCATCTAAATGGTTAAAAATATGAGAAGTGAGTTAGCTAATATAAAAAAAGATGTATGGTCTTATGAGGAAATGTATGATAGAGTAAAAGTACTTAAGGATACATTTAAGGGAGAAACGGCCTATATTTGCACTGCAGGTCCTACTTTTAATACTTTTTCTAAATCTTTATTAAAAGAAAAATTAGAAAATGAATTAGTTATATCTATAAAACAAACTCATGATGTTTTAGATGAATTAACTGATGTACATTTATTAAATTTTTGCAATTTAACTAAATATAATTATTCTAACTCTAATACTATAGTAGGTTGGGCTGTATGGGATAACCACCAACCCCAAGTAATTATAAATAACTTTCCTGTTGATTTTATATTAGATACTTTTAAATTAAATGATGGTACTCCTAATATTAAAAATACAATAGCTAAAACTGGGGAGTGGGAATGGTTAGATATAAATAAAAGCTTTTCTAGACCTTGGGGTCCTGGAACTATGTATGAGTTAGCTATTCCATTAGCTTTATATATGGGCTGTTCTAAAATAGTAACTTTAGGTTGGGATTTATTTAAAAATACATTAAATGATCCTACTAAAAAGAATAGTGATTGGTGTTATAATGATTTACAATTTCAACAAACTAAAACTGTAGGATCTACAGAAGAACTACAAATGGTTAGAGACTCTACAAAAGGATTATATGAATGGTTAAAAGATAAAGGAGTAGAACTTATTATAATAGATCCAGATGGGGATAATCCAGCTTATCATAAAATAAAAAGACTAAAGGCATTATGAAAAACATAATATTTTTAGTTAATATCCAATTAGGAGAAAGAGCCAAACCCGAATTTGACTATAGTATAAATAGTTGGAAAAATTGGGCATCTAACAATAATGCTGAAGTTTTTGTTTTAACCGAAGCTGTACATGACATAGAATACATGAAACCTAATTGGCAAAAATGGTATGTATTTGATTTATTAGATAATAATAAAATAGATTATGATAAAGTTTTAGTAGTAGATGCCGATACTATAGTTCATCCTAAATGTCCTAATTTTTTCGATTTAACTAATGAAAATGAGCTTGGTTGTGTCGTAAATGAAGGGTGTTATGAGTGGGTAGCTCGAGATATTAATAATTGGTCTACTAACTTCTTTGATAATATGCATCTCCCCCAATGGGAGTATTTTAATAGTGGGTTTATGCTATTATCTAAAAAACATAAACCAATTATAAAAAAATTATTAGGTTGGTATCATAATAATGTTGATCAAATTAATATAGCCCAAAACCAATTTTTAACCTCTACAGAACAAGGTCCCTTAAATTTTTTACTTAGAAAATGGGGAGTGGATATTAAATTATTGCCTAGTTGTTACAACACACAAGATTTAGCTCGTAAAGGTGCCTTAAATAAAGGATGGAAAGAATGGTCAGATGAATTTCTTTTCTTTAGAACAGGATGGGTTTACCATTTTAATGCTATACCCCCTCATATGGGTAAATGTGGGGATTGGATTAAACTAGCATATAATAGTTTATATAATGAACATAATAAATAAAAATTTAAAAGTTAAACATTTAAGTGATCCCTATCCAATTTGGATAATAGATAATTTCTTTAACGAAGACACACTTAACATTTTTAAAAAAGAATGGCCTGATTTAAGTTCACCTATATGGCATAAAGGCCATAAATTTATAGAAGGGAAGTTAAATATACTAGAACAAGGGATGAGGTCTATAAGTAAGTTAGGGGATATTCCACTAGAATCTTCTAAAATCCTTAAATATATCCATTCATTGGAATTTACTAATACTATTTCAGATTTAACAAATTCTTCTAATTTGATACCAGATGAAAGTTTTAGATGGTCAGGGTTAAGAGTTATGATGCCTGGCTCTTTTCAAGCAATTCATAGTGATGCTAGAATTAATCCTACAAATGGATTACGAAAAGAATTGACTTGTTTAGTTTATCTAAATGAGGAATATGATAAACATAACCATACCGGACATTTTGAAGTATGGAATGACGATATGGATAAATGTGTTCACCGTATTGAACCTATTAACAATAGATTAGTTATATTTTTAAATACAGACAAATCTTACCATGGGGTGCCTGATGTGAATTTTGAGAGGAAAGCAGTTCTATGGAGTATTTTAAAAAATGAAAAGGCAGATAATCGAAGTAAAGCTTTATTTGTATCCCGACCTAATGATTCGGATGAAATTAATAAATTAGGGCAGGAAAGAGCCTATATAAAAGATGCTATGTGATATGAAATATCCAATGTTTAAAGTCCACATGGACACCAAATCTGCACTTTCTAATTTACAAAAAGTACTAGATAGTGGTTTTTTAAATGAAGGAGAACAGGTTATGGAGCTAACTACTCACTTTTCTAAATATTTTGATCATAATTCAATAGTACCCCTAAATAGCTGCACATCTGCTTTAACTTTAGCTTTAAAATTGTCTAATGTAAATCCGGGTGATGAAGTTATTTCAACTTCTATGACTTGTGTAGCTACAAATACTCCGATTAAAAATTTAGGAGCTAAAGTAGTATGGGCAGATATAGACAGTAAATCTGGAAATATTAACCCCTCTACTATTGAAGATCTAATTACCACTAAAACAAAAGCTATTTTATGTGTAAATTGGTCAGGTATACCCTGTGAACTAGATAAATTATGGGGTATAGCTAAAAAATATAACATTAAACTTATCCAAGATGCAGCTCATTCCCTGGGAGCCATTTATAAAGGTAAACAAATCCACCATTTTGCTGATTTTACTTGTTATAGTTTACAAGCTATAAAACATGTAACTACTGGAGATGGAGGTTTTTTAGTAGTAAATACTAACGAGTTAGATTTTAATAGGGCTAAAAAATTAAAATGGTTTGGGATAGATAGGGAGGCTACTAAGGATGAAAAAGGAGAATGGAAGGGACAAAGATGGGAGGTAGATGTGAAAGAAGCAGGATATAAATTCCATATGAATAATATTTCAGCATCTATAGGTTTATCCCAACTCCCCCATTTAGATAATATTATAAGCAAACATATTAACAATGGTTTATATTACGAAAAATTATTTAAAAATAACCCCCACATAACACCCTTAAAATACCCAGATAATTCTATTCCATCATTTTGGGTTTATACTGTGTTGTTATCTAACCATTTAGATAGAGATAAGATAATAACTTTATTAAATTCTGAGGGGATTAATGCTGGGTTAGTCCATGTTCCTAATCATCCTTATACATGTTTTAAGGAAAGTAAAGTAGAACTACCTCATACACAGTATTTTAGTGAAAATCAAATTTCCCTTCCGTGTGGGTGGTGGTTATCTAAAAAAGATGTTAAATTTATAGCTGACTCATTACTTAGTAAAATATGAAAAGAATAGGCATATTAGGGAGCCGGGAATTATCTTGTAATATATTGAAGTTCATAAATAAACAAGATAATGTAGAAATTATAGGTGTAGTAGCCCCTCCTTTTAAAGGTTGGTGGAATGATAATCTTAAGGAAACAGCTTTATCTCTTAATATAAAAACACTTAATTCCATAGATGAATTAATAGAACTTAGTCCTGATTTAATATTTTCTATTAATTATTGGAAAATTATAAATAAAGATCATATTAATAGGGTTAAAGAGGGAATTATTAATATTCACCATTCTTACCTATTAAAATATAGAGGTAGATACTCAACTAGTTGGGCCATATATAATGCTAGAAAAAATAATAACTGGATACATGGTACTACTTTACATTATATTACAGAAAAATTAGATGAAGGTCCTATTATAGCAAGTTATAAATGCAATATAGATGAGAATGATACTGCTGAGTCTTTATTTTTTAAAGTAGAAGAGTTAGCTTTACAAATGTTTAAAGATTTTTATTTAAAAATAATAAATGGTCCTGTACTACAAACTATGAAACCAGATCCTAATTACTTAGTTTATGGTAAAGACTCTAATAATAATTTAGAACTAAAATACGGAACACCTATTGAAGAAGTTTATGACTTTGTAAGAGCTTGGTCTTTTAAGGATAGAAATAAACCCTATTTTAGATTTAAGGATAAAAAATTAACTATAAGCATAGAAGATGAAAAATAAAAGAATATTAATATTAGGAGGTACAGGTGCTTTAGGTAGGACCCTAATAAAAAGATACCAAAAATCTAATAATATTTTTGTTTATAGTAGGGATGAACATAAGCATGTTAATATGCAAAAAGATTCTAATTATAATAAAAGTATCAAATATATAATAGGCGATGTTAAAGATAAAGATTCTATTAGAAATAGTATAGAAGATTTTAAACCCCATATTGTTATTAATACTGCAGCTTTAAAACATGTGCCTATTTGTGAAAATAATGCTTTTGAGTCTGTTAATGTAAATATATTAGGACATCAAAATGTTATAGATGCAGTTAAAAGAAGTAACCATAGAATAGAATCTCTTATTTTTATATCTACAGATAAAGCTTGTAAACCAATTAACATATATGGTATGTGTAAGGCTATTTCAGAAAGACTTTATATGGATTATGCTAATAAACAATCAGATATAAAAGTTTGTCTTGTGAGATATGGTAATGTTTTAGAATCCACTGGCTCAGTTATACCTTTTTTTAAAAGTTTATTAGATAATAAATCAAAATCTTTACCTATTACTGATCCCAGAATGACTAGATTTTTGCTTACTTTAGAACAGGCTACTGATTTAATAGAATGGGCATATAATCACCCAAATTCTCATGGAAAAATAGCAATACCTAAAATAAAATCATTTTTAATAGTAAACATAGCTAAATCTCTTATAAAAAGTTATGGTCTAGAGGATATGGTAAATTTAGAAGTAGTAGGTATTAGACCAGGTGAAAAGGTGCATGAAGATATGATTTCCCCCGAGGAATGGTTAAAAACTGAGGATGATGAAAATTATTTAATTAACCAGGATTATAAATATTTCCCTCCAGGAGAACCTTCTATTTCCTGTATAAAATCTAAAAACTCATATTCTTATAGTTCAGATAATAATGTTATGAATTTTAAAGAAACTTTTAACTTTCTAAAAAAGTATAATATTATATGAAGACAATACTAGAATCTACAGAATTTGGTTTAGATATGATTAGGGGATTACCCCAAGCTTATTATTATGCTCAACATAACATTCCCCATAAATGTATAGTTAAAAAGGGGTTAGAACCCTTATATAAGCTTGTATCTAATAATATTAAGGAATCGGCTGGATATGCTACATATAACCCCGAGGACTTATACCTATATGATGGTCCCAAATGGTCTAAAAAAGAATGGCTGCCCCCACCTTTAAAACAATGGTTTAAAAATAAATTAGGGTTTAATAAACCTACTGTAGTAATTAATAATAAATGTGCTTTTGATGCAAACTCTCTTAAATGTTTAGAGGCTGCTAAAAAACATAATCTTGATACTAGTCTAGGTCAAATACTAGTCCAACCCAGAGAACAATGGGTACATAAAGGAGGTGCTCGTTCTGATATTAATTGTTCATTACATCACTATAGTCTCCCCATGTTAAGTAAATTAATAGAATTACTATCGGATACTTACCAGATATTATATATTAGTCCCATACCTAATCAATCAGGTTTTTTAACAGATATTAGCCCCTTACCATATTTTGGTGATTTTGATTTTATTGAAAAAAACTATCCCCAAGTATACACTATAAGGCAATTTTTAGGGAAAACAGATTTAACTGATAATTTTAATATAGCCCAATTTATGCTTATGGCTACTAGTGACAAGCATATAACAAATGTAGGTGGAAACGCAAAAGTTTCTTCGTATTTTGGGGGTGATGTTTTAATATATAGAAGTGATATTTGGTACCATAGTTCGTTTAAGGGAAAAAGAAAAATATGGGAAAGTGGGTCTTGGTTAAAAAGACTTTCTAATCCACCCTCAAATATTATATCTTATAACACTTATAATGACATACTAAACCATATAGAAAATAATTGGATAAACACTTAAATTTATAATAAAATGAAAAAAAATGAATTATTAAATAGCTTACAATCTTTAGGCCATAGACAACTCCCAGAACTATATAATGTTAATGATTTTGAAGTTTGGGATAAATTAGGAAAACAATTTACAGGAGATATATGGAATGATGGACAGTATATTTGGAAAATTGAATGTTATTCTCATTTAATTAAAGATTTGCAACCCTCTGTTATATTTGAAACTGGCTTTAATGCCGGGAGGAGTGCTTGTATGTTTTTAAATCAATCTAGAAAGTATGTAAATAAACCTGTAAAATTTTACTCAAATGACATACATGAAAGATCTTTAAAAAATGTAAATTTACTCAAAGAAGAATTTGATAATTTTGAATTTATGTTAGGAGATTCTAAAAAAGTATTATCATCATATTTAAAAGAAAATGATATAAAAATTGATTTTGCTTTAGTAGATGGGGATCATACATACCAAGGAGCCTTATCTGATTGTCGTAGCTTCCAGCCTCATATTAATGAAGGGGGTATGATATTTGTGGATGATTGGTGGATTTCGGGTGTGGCAAGGGGGGCAATGGATGCATCCTGGGATGGTTGGACTATATTTGAATGTCCTAAATATGAAAGAGGAGCAACTATTTTCTTAAAAGATGGAGGTAGTGGTGAATTTATTAAACATGATACTGTTAGTTCTACAGAAAATTTATCTCAATTAAAAAAATATCATTAACAGTACTATGAAATTGAAAAATAAATATGTTATAGGTTGTCATGTAATGTTCTATGAAATAGAAATGTATAAAGAATATATAGATGGTCTTATTAATTTACTTAAAACTGTAGATAATAAAGAAAATGTATATGTAGATTTATGTTTTAACATATCTGAAAAGATAGAAAAAATAGACAGATCTAAAATAACACCTAAAGAATTAACTACTAGATTTTTAGAGGGAGTAGAGAGATTAAAAAAAATAGGGTTTAATAAGACTTTAAAACATCAAATCATAACACCTAAAGATGATTATTACTTCCATAGCGACTATAGAAGAGATTTAAATTATAATTATTGCAAAAAAGTAGATTATGTAATGCATGGAGAAACAGATAGTTTTTTTCCTAGGGAAGCTTTACAAGCTTTAGAATCACTATCTACATACACTAAGGAAAATAATATAAATAGATACACAATATGCTTTGCAGATAGAAAAATGTGGGATAGTAGTTGGGACCCTACAGTTCACCCTAAATACATAAATTATACCTTTGAGGATGGTCCAAATAGCCACTTAAATCCTAACCAAGCTAAATCCCAAATGTCCATTGAGGAAATGAATAAAATTAATTCAGAAATAGAGGATTTTGACTTTACATACATAAATTATCCTAAGATAGATGGGTCATGTTTTGTTTTATCATCGGATTTAATAAAGTTTGGTGTGAATGTTCCCCCTTGTTTAATATACCATGATGACCACGGTGTAGATATTATGGCCAAAAAGCTATGTGGTGGTAATTATTTACAATTCATATGTAAAAATCTTCTAAAAGTTCATGCTCGTAGACACCCCCAAAAAAGATTATATATTTTAAATGAAAATGACCCATCACAACAATATGCTTTAGGGAAAAAAGTAGATATATTTGAAAAGTTTTTAAAATTGTCTAATAAAAATATACAAATTTTATCTCAAGATTTACCTGATAAGTTTTTTGAATATGATGACTTTAAAAAAATAATAAATGAATAAAACAGCACTTATAACAGGAATTAATGGAATGGATGGTAGCCATTTAGCTGATTTACTCCTTGATAAGGGGTACAAAGTTTATGGTATGGAAAGACGTTCCTCAGGAATTAATAATGTTAACACTATCCACTTAGAAAAAAAAGTTATTTTTTTGAAAGGAGATATGACTGATCAAAATTCATTATTAAGGTGTCTTAAAGAATCAAACCCAGATGAAGTGTATAATCTGGCAGCACAATCATTTGTTGGTGAGAGTTGGAATACCCCTGAACATACTAGTAACGTTACTGGGTTAGGAGTATTAAGAGTTTTAGAAGCTATTAGAGAATTTAATCCTAATATTAAATTTTATCAAGCTAGTTCATCTGAAATGTTTGGGAGAATGGTTGAAAACCCTGCAAAAGAATCAACCCCATTTTACCCAAGAAGCCCGTATGGTGTAGCAAAATTATATGGGCATTGGATTACTAAAAATTATAGGGAATCTTATGATATGTTTGCTTGTAGTGGTATCCTTTTTAACCATGAATCTGAAAGAAGGGGAATTGAGTTTGTAACAAGAAAGATATCTGATGGAGTAGCTAAAATTAAATTAGGTTTAACAGATCATATTTCTTTAGGTAATTTGGATGCTAAAAGAGATTGGGGGTATGCACCGGATTATGTTGAAGCTATGTGGCTAATGCTCCAACAAGAAACACCAGATGATTATGTTATAGCTACAGGTGAAACATATTCCATTAGAGAATTTTTAAATATAGCTTTTCATCATGTTGGAATTTCAAATTGGGAATCCTATGTTAAACAAGATCCTAAGTTTATGAGACCTGCTGAGGTAGATGTGTTACGTGGGGATTATAGTAAAGCTCAAAATGATTTAGGATGGAAACCTAAAACAACATTCGAACAATTAGTTAAAATAATGGTTGATAACGATATAAAATTAATCCAAAATGTATAATATATTAGCTATAGGTGCCCATCCTGATGATATAGAATTTGGGTGTTTTGGTACTTTAAAAAAGCATGTTGATAAAGGGGATAAAGTTACTTTATTAGTAATGACCCAAAGTGATGTAAAAGATGCTCATACTGGTAGAGTAACCAGAGATTCCAACATAAGCGTTAATGAAGCTAAAAGTGCTTCAAGTTTATTGAATGCCGAATTAATTTTAGGCCCCTTTATAGATACTAAAGTTCCTTTCAATTCAGAGTCTGTAGGATTTATAGAAAACATAATTAAAGAAAAAAATATAGATTGGGTATATACTCATTGGGCTGGGGATACCCATCAAGATCATATTAATACTTTAAATGCTACTATGGCCGCCTCACGCTTAGTAAAAAATGTACTTTGTTATGAACAAGTTCCATTACCAAGAATAACTACTACTTATCCAGTAGCTAATTATTATGTAGATATTTCATCTACTATGGATACCAAATTAGAGGGGTGCAAATCTCATAAAAGTCAAATAGATAAATTTAAAGAACACGGGTTTGATATGATAGAAAACGTAAAAACCCTAGCTAAGTTTAGAGGAAATCAGTGTGGTTTAGAATATGCAGAGGCATTTAATATCTTGAAAATAGTAAATGTATAAAAAATATACATACCATTCAGATTCCGGTACTAAATCACTAGTAACTGCTCTGAAGTTATTAAATTCTAAAAAGGTTATTATTCCTACTTACACATGTACCGATATTTTAAATGCTGTAAAATTAAGTAATTGTGAGTATTACATAGTAGATTGTGGGTTTGACTTGCAGGTAGATATTAGGGATGTTATAAAAAATTCTAGTAACTATGATACTATAATTATCCCCCATATGTTTGGAATTAGAGCAGATGTGGAATCTATTAGAAAAAATACTAATCTAAGGATTATTGAAGATCTTTCTCAATGTCATGGATTAAATGGGTTAGGTAAGTATTCCGACATAGTTATTTCTTCTACTAATAAAAGTAAATGGCTAGATAAAAACGGTGGGGGGTTTATTTTTACTGATAATAAAATTGACCATGAACTACCTGTTAATTTTTCTAAATATAAAAATATTATTAAAGAAAAATTAATTAGAAGAATAGAACTAGCTAATGAGATTAAAGAATCTGGGGTTAATTTAATAGGTGAGGAAAGTGCATGGCTACGAGGTATGTATTTTACAAATCATTCTACCAGAAAACCTTATACCCCCCTTCATAAAATTGTAGGAAAATTTGAATGCCCTAAAGTAGATTATTATATTGATAAAGTTAATTGGATATCCATTATAGCATGAAAGTAGCAATTCACCAACCTGAACACTTTCCATATTTAGGTTTTTTCCAGAAAATGGAAAAAGCCGATTTATTTATTATTTTAGATGATGTACAATTTACTAAAAATAATTTCCAGAATCGTAATAGATTTTTAAATAAAAATAGGGTAGAAGAATGGTTTACCATAGAACTAGAGCCTAAACCTCATAAAAAACTTATAAAAGATATTAAGGTAAGTGAAAACACCAAATGGAGGAAAAAAATACTTTCTAAGTTAAAAACTAACTTTAAAGGTAATTTCGATGAAATATATAATGAAGAAAAACTAATTGATATTAACCTTAAAAGTATAGAATATTGTAGGAAACATCTAAATATTTCAACCCCTTTAAAGTTTAGTTCTCAATTAAATATTAATACTAAAAGTTCTCAACGTTTAGCTGATATATGTGATTATTTTAAAGCCAATGAATATATAAGTGGTATAGGGGGAAAAGAATATTTAGATGAATCTTTATTTAATTGTAAAATTAATTATTTTATCCCTAAAATATCTAACTATTATACAACATTACAACATTTATGAAAATAGCATTTTTTACAGAAGCGGGGTATAGTGGTAAAGTACCTAGGAATAATCCTAATATGAGAACAGACCAAGCATGGGTATGTGCACTTGATGCTACCCACTATTGTATTTTTAATTTAGAAAAAGTAAATTATAAATATGATCTAGGGATTGTTATTATACCTAAAGAAAATAATAGGGAAAAATTAGCTTCATTGGATTATCCTTTAATTAAAAACATTAAAAATTTTTGTGATAAAGTATTTATAATGCAGGAAAGTACACAGTGGGATTGGCAAGATGAATCTTTTGCATCTATGGCATGGTTCTATAATCAACTAACGGAGGCTGATAAAATTTTATGCCATAACGACATTGATAAAGTCTATTTTAGTGGCATATCCGGCAATGAATCGGATGTTTTACCTACTCTAATGATAGAAGATGAAATAACTAAATCAACAATTAAAGAAGATAAAGTATTTGTAGCAGGAAACTGGACACCAGCTTATAGGGGGTTTGATGCTTGGGTTATAGGTAGTCATTTCCAGCTGCCTATGACTGGATATAAAACAGGTAAATTTAAAGAAGGAGAAGAAAATAATGGTATAAATTATTTACCCTGGATAGTTTGGAAAGATTTCGTATTTGAACTTTCTAAACATAAATATGCAGTACAATGCTATCCAGCTTCAGCGGGTCAATTTCCCCTTAACTGTGCTTATTTAGGTGTTCCTTGTATAGGGTATAACGATATAAATACCCAAAAGAACCTATTTCCGGATTTAAGTGTTGAAAGAGGAGATATTTTAACTGCCATAGATCTTGTTAATAAATTAAAATCGGATAATAATTTTTATGAACATTGCTCTACTAAAGCAATTTCTTTATATCAGAAAGAATATTCCGAAAAATCTTTTATTAAAAAAACTAAATTAATATTTAATTAATATGAAAGTGTTAGTAACAGGAGGAGCAGGGTTTGTAGGTACAAATCTTATTAAAAGATTATTAAATGGGGGATATGAAGTAGTATCCTTGGATAATTACTCAACGGGTCTAAAACAAAATGAAGTAGATGGCGCTACTTACATTGATACTGATATAAAAGATTTAGGAAATAAAGATAAGTCATACTGGAAACGTTTTAATCTAGTATACCATTTGGCAGCTATAGCTAGAATCCAACCTTCTTTTAAAAACCCAATTGATTATTTAGAAACAAATGGGGTAGCTACTATGAAGTTAGCTAAAATATGTTCTGATTCAAAAATCCCCATAATATATGCAGGGTCATCATCCCATCATTCTGGTAAATTTTCAAACCCCTATACATTTTCCAAAGATGTAGGCGAGGAAATTCTACAGTTATTTTCTAAAAACTATGGTTTAGAATATTCAATAGCTAGGTTTTATAATGTATACGGTCCTAACCAGCTATTAGAGGGTGGACACACCACATTAATAGGTAGATGGATTAATAACCTACAAAAAGGATTACCTTGTGAAATTTATGGTGATGGAGAACAAAGAAGAGATTTCACTCATGTAAGTGATATAGTAGATGCCCTTATTAAAATTATGGAGCAACAAGCCTATAATAAAGATTTTGAATTAGGTAGAGGAAAAAACTACTCAGTAAATGAAGTAGCTAGTATGTTTAATATAGCCCCAATTTATAAAGCTACTAAACCTGGAGAAGCGAGAAATACATTATGTGAATCCAAAGTAGCTAATAAAATTTTAGATTGGATGCCAAAAATAAATTTAGAAGATTATGTCAAAGATTACATTCGTAATACCAAGTAGAAATAATTTAGAATTTCTACAATTAGCTTATAAGTCTATTCGTAATTTAGAAACTAAACATGAAGTGTTAGTTTTAAATGATGCCAGTACTGATGGTACAACAGAATGGATTGAAGCACAAAATGATAAAGACCTAATAACATACCATAATCCAGGCCCGGAAAGAATAGGGATTGTAGGTATGTTTGATAAAGGTATTAAAATGGCTAAAACAGATATAATTTTTGCATTCCATGCTGATATGGTTGCTTGTAAAGATTTAGATAAAAATATCCTTAAACACCTTAAACCCGGAACTGTAGTTTCAGCTACTAGAGTAGAACCACCTCTACACCCCCCAGGTCCTGAAAAGCTTACAGAAAATTTTGGAATTGAAGTAGAAGAATTTAATTTTAAAAATTGGTATGAGAGAAGTGAAGAATTAAAGCAGGATAAAACAACAGAAGGTATTTTTGCTCCTTGGTGCATGTATAGAAAAGATTTTTTAGCTATTGGGGGGCATGATGAACTATTTGCACCTCAATCTAAAGAAGATAGTGATTTATTTAATCGTTTTATTTTAAAAGGATATCAAGTCCTTCAATCTTGGGATGGGTTAGTTTACCATTTTACTAGTAGGGGAAGTAGATTTAATAAACATTCTGGGGGGGCAGCTGGGAAGAATTCCCAAGAGTGGATTCACACTACAACTAAAAACGGTAGAAATTTTATTCGTAAATGGGGACATTTTGTAAAACATGATAGTTTAATGAAACCTATAATCCCACCTAAGTATGATATTGGTATTAAATTAGAAAATGCTAATGAGCAGTTATTAGAAGCGTTAGAACCTTGGTGTACCTCTATGTATACCGATATTGACTTTAGATCATATTGTGAAAAGGAACAGCCTAATACCCAATATTCTTTATTAAGTAAAATGTATGGGGTAGAAGATGACATAACAAATGACATTATTTTAAACATAAATGGTAAATTACTTACCCAACAAGATTACCAAATAATTCAGCAATTAAGTGAAATTATCCAGGATAGTGGGGAAATAGGTGAATTTAAACTAGGTAATTTAAAAGTAACTATTACTCAAATAAAAGAATATCAGGATGAATTTATTCACCTATAATATTTATAATTGTAAATAGCATATTATGAGAGGGAGTAAACAAATAAAAACCAGACCTGCTACGGAAATAGAACTTACTTATGATGAAGTGGGGCTTATTCCTAATCTTTTAGAAGAAAATAGTTTTAAAGATCATATTTTGACTGAAACCTATGATGCTATTTCTTATGCTGTTGAAAATAGTTTAGATAAAATAGATTTATTTAACATAGTTAATTTAGGTTATAATATTTCTTTAGATAAAAAATATTTTATTTCTACTTTAAATGAAATACTTAAAATGTATGAAAGGAAAGAAGATTATTTAGAATGTGCTACTGTTCAAAACTTAATTAAATTCATAAAGCATGAATGAGTACTTTAATTCCGAAGAAGAAAAAGAAAATATTAAATCTCTTTTTAATACAGTTCTAAATGCTGATGTTGATATCTACGAAAATGTAAATGTTTATAAAAAACATTTCATATCAATTGTAACTAACCTAGAAAGAGGAGCTTTTGGAGAAAAACAATTCGAAAAAGAAAATGAACAAGATCTTTCCCCCATAGTAGATCCTTTATGGTTTTCTATAGAATTAATGTTAACCCATTTGTATGGTAATCAAGTAGGTAGTTTAATATTATGGTATGTGTTTGATAGAATAGACATTGATGATAATATACTACCTCATATAGATGAACACAATAACGCTAATTTATTTGATACCCCAGAAGATTTATGGGAATATGTTAAACTATTAATAGAAGATTATTAGAGCAAAACCAATAAGTAAAGAACAATGTATTGCTGCCATGGCTAAAACTAAGTCAAATAGAGCAGCGGCTCGTTATTTAAATGTTTCCTACCAGCATTACCGAAAATATGCTAAACTTTATAAAAACGAGGAGGGAAAAACACTGCTTGAAGCCCATAAAAACCAAGCTGGTAAAGGTATTCCTAAATTTCTATCTAATAGAGGAAAATTCCCACCTATTTTAGATATTATTGAGGGTAGAACAGATCCATCATCATTTGACCCTCAAAAAATCAAAGATAGATTAGTTACTGAGGGATATTTAGAAGAAAAATGTTATAAATGTGGGTTTAATGACAGAAGAGTTCTTGACTATAAAATGCCACTTATAATGAATTTTAAGGACGGAAATAAAAAACATTACCGTTCTGAAAATATAGAAATGCTTTGTTACAATTGTTACTTTTTATATCATGGGGAGGTGTTTGATGAAAAAGATCTTGAACAATTTGAAGATTATGTTCCTAAATTTAAAACTACTAAAAAAGTAGAATTAGATTTAGATCCTTACCATTTAAAAAGGTTACAGGAATTAGGTTTAGGGGGAGACGAGGAGTCAGAAGATGACCTAATATCTAGAATATGAAAAATAAAAAACATAAAGAAATAAGTAAGGATTTCAAGGCAGCCAAATATAAGCACTTAGAGCAATTAGCAACTAAAATGCTTAAAAATGATGAGAAAGCAGGCAAGCTAAAAAATAAACCCATTAATAAAGACTTCTTAGATCTTTTCTAGTAAAAACTTGAATACCTCAGATATTATTCGTATATTTAGGTATAATAAAGGTTATGAAGTTAAATAAAGTAAGTAAGGAAGGAGTAGATATGACTCAAGCAGGTATCTATTCAGTACATGCTAAAGAGGCTCAACAAGCAGCTGATGTTATGCAAGAAGTATTTGATACAATGTTAACAGAAGGAAAGAGTCTTTCATTAGGTGATCCTATTGTAACTCAATTCAATAGACTAATAGATGAAAAGAGATTTGAAGCTCGTAACTTATATAATAAAGCTAAAAAGATTCGTGATGAGTACTCCAAGTAATAAATTAAAAGATCTACAAAGAGAGCTAACAGCGGCAGCTTCTGCTATGTTAAGATATCAATCACAAGGAGACTATGAGGTAGCTGGTAAGTATAAGATGAGATGTGATAGTTTAAAAGAGAGAGTCACTAATCTAGCCGTTAAAGAAGGATATATCGTATAGATCTTTTCTAGTAAAAACTTGGATACCCCAGATATTGTTCGTATATTTAGGTATAATAAAGGTTATGAGTAATATTAATATCAGCAAAATGAATCAGGAGGCTTTGGAGAACATCAAGCCCGATCAATTTATTTGTTTTAAGTACAAGCATCCAGTTTTAGAGAATCGCGATGCAATGTTTACCTATGAGAAATGTCTGTCACGTGATGGAGATGAATATGCTAAGGTGCATCGTTTAGGTGACTATATGCTTGTAGATTATATTAAGGATGGTATACTAAAAGTATCTATGAGTGATATGATGGCTCAACATACTACTTACCAGTTTGATCTATCCAAGATCGAGATCCTGGGTTATACCTACAACAATGAGTCTTATAAAGGTATGGGAGTAATTGAGGCATAAATGAAATACGAAAAATTAGAAGAACTTAATAAAGAGGTTTACCACCAACTAATTGCTATTGGAGCAGGTGAAACGTTATATTTTGAATATGTTCGGGAATCATATGAACGACTTTACCCAATCCACAGGGCAACATTCAGATTAGAAGGTTATTTTATAGATGGTAAATCAGTAGGTTATATAGTTGGACGTGGTTATGTTTTAGATAATAAAATGAGTGTAAGCAGAATCACCCCAACTGAAATAGAAATGTACATGTACGATATTATGGATAACAAAATTCAAGCTAGAATGGAATTAAGTAGAATCCATATATTTGAAGATCAAACTTTACCATTAAGGTATCAATAAAAAGGTTATGGCAAGACAAGCTTCATATGGCAATGCTCCTATTACAATGACATATAAAACGTCAACTAGGAAAAATGCTAGAATAAAAACTAAAACTTGGAAAAGCAAAAACATTGATGAAATATTATCAATGGAAAAGTGGCCAGGTGTTCCTGAAAACGCAGTTATAGTAAAAATAAGAGTAGGCAGTGTCTGAGAAAAAAGGTAATACAGGTAAGTTACATTATGACTTTAGCATCAATTTGGCTTGTTATGTCCTAAATAAGGATAGATGGGTTCATAACACTGAAAGAATGTTTAGGTCTTTTAATGGTAAAAGAAAGTTAGCAGGGATTATAGATGGTGAGCATCAAGAAATAGAATATAATGGTCCTGTTTACTATTATAATACTAATGAAATAGTACCTGAATCTAAATTAGAATTAGGTATTAATTGGGGTGATAATTCTCCCCAACAAACAACTTCTCGAAGAAGTGAATTAAAGCACTTGGCTAATTAGAAACAAGTTATTATATTTAAGAAATGGAAAAACGAAAATATCGTAAATATGTTGCCCCTGAAATGTATGTAGTATTAAACCAAGACGGAGAGGTATTTACAGGTATTAAAGGAGGAAAATTCCAATATTCAAGTAATTGGTCTGAAGCTAAACCTTTAGGAATAGATCATACTGGTTATTTATTGAGGGAAAAAGGAAATGAATTAATTAAAGAAACAGAAATATGAAATATCTTTATTTCAGTGCCTCATGGTGTGGGCCTTGTCAAACACTAAAACCCGTAATGGAGCAAGTAAGTAAAACTATTCCAGTAACAAAAATTGACGTTGATACGGATGCTCAAACAGTCTCTGACTATGGGATTAGAAGTGTTCCTACAGTTGTATTAGTTAAGAACGGAAGAGAAGTTAAACGCTTTTTAGGAGTACAGCCTTTAGAGACATATCTAAATCCATTATAGGAGAAAACCAATATAAATTTGGTTATTTTAAAATTGTTTTGTATATTTAAATAAATCATGTTATGAAAAAATTACTATTAGTAATCCCACTATTTTTATCTTTAAGTATA
>Ga0181422_1000050_pt1 | contig 33056 bp, 30 predicted proteins | sample 45SPOviralmetaG_FD_130147 | JGI IMG/M metagenome (GOLD analysis project Ga0181422, IMG submission 130147) | Marine viral communities from the oligotrophic San Pedro Time Series (SPOT) site, San Pedro Channel, CA, USA - 45 SPOT_SRF_2013-07-18 | ecosystem: Environmental > Aquatic > Marine > Strait...
AAGCGCACCCTCAAGAATTGCATCATCAATGAATTGACAAAAGCCAGCGAAGGCGACGTCACTTCCTACGCCGTAGGCAAGAAGGAAGAATTGGAGCGCATCGCTGCTTCGGCTCGCTGATGCTTCCCCCGAAGTCGTTCGCCAAAGTGAACGAACATTCATTTGCTTGATTGTGGACCTTCGTTCATGTCAAGACGTGTCTTTGTCAAATTTGTATCGGAGCCCAAGAACGATCCCATGAAAACGGTGGTCGGCTTAGCTTGTGCAGCACGAGCAGTTGCTGACGGGCATGAGGTGAATGTGTTCTTTGCAGCAAGCGGCGTTCGTCTTCTCGACCGTGCCTACCTTGACGAACTTGAGAAGAATTTTGGTAGCGACACGCCAATGATTCTTCCATTCATGGAAGCTCTCATCGCAGGAGCCACACTGCACTGCTCTTTTGGTTCAGTCATGGCCGTTCTTGGACATGCTGAGGGGGATGGTGCGCTGGTTGTTGGCGATGACCAAATTGCATGGAGTGGACCCCCGGGCGTCATCGCTCTCGCTACGGATTCTGATGTCCAACTCGTGTACTGAATCACCGTTCTCCTGCGAGTCACTTAAGAACCCCTTTTCAGTGGCCCAGATAACGAGAACACGGTGGTTACCATGGGACGCAAAGAAGACAACATCAAGAAGGCCACAGAAGTCATGCACATCCTCCCTCAAATCAGGAACTTGTGCATCGCCGCTCACATTGACCACGGGAAGACAACGCTCTCCGACAACCTCATCGCCGGAGCAGGTATGATGTCCAATGAGTTGGCTGGTTCAGCCAGAGTTTTGGACTTTGACGAACAAGAATCCGCTCGAGGTATCACCATCAACGCCGCCTCAGCCTCCATGGTTCACGGTGTTGAGGGTACTGATTATCTCATCAACCTCATTGACACACCCGGCCACGTTGACTTCGGTGGAGACGTGACCCGCGCCATGCGTGCTGTTGACGGATGTTTCATCCTTGCATGTGCGGTTGAAGGGCCAATGCCTCAAACAGAAACCGTTGTCCGCCAAGCCTTGAAAGAGAAGGTTAAGCCTGTTCTCTTCATCAACAAAGTTGACAGACTGATCAACGAACTCCAAGTCACTCCTGAAGACATGATGGCTCGCTTCACCGAGACGATCAAGAAAGTCAACAAACTCATCAAACAATTCGCACCCGAGGGAATGGGCAAAGCATGGCAAGTTTCCGTCCAAGACGGAACCGTTGCATTCGGTTCTGCTTACCACAACTGGGGCATCACCGTCCCTTACATGGCTAAATCTGGCATTTCGTTCAAGCAGATTTTCGAATACTGCAACAACGAAGATCAGAAAACGCTTGCTCAGAAGGCTCCCGTTCACGAAGTCTTGCTGGACATGGCCGTTTCCAAGTTGCCTGGTCCAATCGATGCTCAGAAGTACCGTATTCCAAACATTTGGACCGGGGACCTCGAGTCTGATATCGGTCAAGCGATGATGAACTGCGACCCAGATGCAGAACTGGCCATGATGGTCACGAAGATTTGGATGGACCCCCACGCCGGTGAAGTGGCCGTTGGTCGCGTTTACTCGGGTGCCATCAACCAAGGTGAATCCGTTTACGCCATCGGTGCTGCCAAGCCCGAGCGTGTGCAACAAGTTGCCATGATGGTTGGCGGAGACCGAATCACCGTTCCAAAGGTGGTCGCTGGAAACATCGCAGCCGTCACTGGAATTCGCTCAGCTGCGGCTGGTGTGACGCTTTCTCGAGACAAGGATTTCACGCCATTTGAAGCGATTCGCCACTACTCCGACCCTGTTGTTACCGTTGCTGTTGAACCCAAGAGCATGAAGGACTTGCCAAAATTCATTGACGCACTCCGCTCGTTGGCCAAGGCCGATGCATCGCTTCAGGTTACGACCAACCAAGAAACCGGGGAAGCATTGCTTGCTGGTATGGGTGAACTCCACCTTGAAATCACGGTTTACCGGATTGAAGAAGAGCAGAACATCAAGGTCAAGGTCAGCCCACCTATCGTTGTCTACCGCGAGGGCATTCAAGGCTCAAACCGCGGTCATGCGTTTGAGGGCAAGTCTCCGAACCGCCACAACCGATTTTTCTTTGAGATTGAGGCCCTGCCCGAGGAAGTCGTGGCTGCACTTCGCGCTGGCGACCTGGGGGATGGTCCTGTCCGAAACAGTGATTCCAAGGCAGTCGGAAGCAAGTTCGGCGAACTCGGTATGGACAAGGATGTCATGAGGAAAATCTACGCCATCAACGGAACCAACGTTCTTGTCAACGACACAAAGGGTATTCAGAACCTTCACGAAACCCGGGAACTGATCATTGAAGCCTTCAACGCTGTATGTGTGAAAGGACCGATTGCAGACGAACCTGTCCAGGGTATGTTTGTCCGTCTTGTTGACGCAAAGCTCCACGAAGACGCTATCCACCGCGGGCCTGCTCAGACCATCCCTGCTGTCCGAAATGGAATCAAGGGAGCCATGATGCGAGCGAAGACCGTGCTCCTTGAGCCCATGCAGAAAGCGTTCATTTCCGTGCCAAACGATTGGCTCGGTCAGGTCACTCGAGAAGTCACGACCCGTCGTGGAATCATCGAGGACATGCCATCTGAAGGAAGCGTCACCACCGTTGTTGGAGTCATTCCAATCGCTGAAACATTTGGATTTTCCAACGATATCCGGGCCGCATCACAGGGACGTGCGGTTTGGAACACCGAGAACCTCGGATTTGAAATCCTGCCACCGCAACTCTTTGACAAGGTTGTTGGAGAAATCCGACAACGGAAGGGCTTGAAGCCTGAACCATACCCCGAGTCTTACTACTCTGACTGAGGTCGCATCATGAAAGGGGTCGTTGTAGGGCTCCACGTGAACCCCAACGGGGGTGTGCCCAAGCATGCCGTTGATTCAATCGATGTTCACTCCGAAGGATGTGTTGGCGACAAACAAAACGACCGCAAGCATCACGGAGGCCCGCTTCGGGCCGTGTGTTTGATGGAACAGCGTGTCTTGCAACATCTTCAATCAGCAGGCCACCCAATCCATCCCGGGAGCACGGGAGAAAACATTCTCTTCGATGGACTTGATGAAGGGTCAATTTCCGTCGGGTCAACTCTTGCCGTGGGCAATGTTGTGTTGACCATTACCGGTGATGCACCACCCTGCAAGACGATCAAAGCATCGTTTACCGATGGTTCATTCAAGCAGTTAAGTCACAAGCAGATCAACGGGCAAACACGTTGGTATGCAAGTGTGGTTGAACAAGGAACTGTTCATCTCGGAGACGAGGTGCGTCTGCTCAGTGAAGACGTGCCAATTGGAAATCCGTGAGCTCTCGTAGGGCACGGAGGGCAGGATTGTCCTCCAATCGATCGAGGCAGGCGTGCGCTTCCTTGTGGAAATCTTCGGCCATGGTCTTAGCATAGTCGACAGAACCGAGTTCAGCAAGGGCAGCCAAACCATCTGCCAAAGCTGCCGGTTCAACCGAATCACCCTTGCCCAAAACAGCCAGCAAACGGTCTTTCACGGGACCGTCGGGTTGTCGTAGAGCGTGGATGATCATCAACGTCCTCTTACCTTGGGCGATGTCAGACCCTGCAGGTTTCCCCAGCGTGGCTGAATCGGAGAGTACGTCAATGACATCGTCCATCAACTGGAAACACAAGCCCAATGCTTTACCCCAATCAGCCATTAATTGGATGATGTCTTCGTCTGCGCCAGATATTCTGGCGCCTATTTCTGCGCAGATCCAAAACATGACGGCTGTTTTACCTTCAATCATTTCCAGATAATCCTCTTCGGACACTTGCAATCGATCTTCAAATTCAATGTCAAGTTGCTGACCTTCGCTCACTCTTCGAACCATCCAAGCAATTCGATTTACGAGTGGTGCTACGTCCTTGGATTCAAGATTTTCAGCTTGGACAAGACGCTCAAAGGCAATCGCGAGCATGGCATCTCCTGCATTGATGGCGGTGGGCATGCCGAATTCGACGTGAACTGCATTCCTGCCTCTACGAAGTTCATCATCGTCCATGATGTCATCGTGAACCAAGGTAAAATTGTGAACCGTTTCGATAGCGGCCCCGATGTCGAGCAAGCCCGAGTGTGTGTCGCCAACGGCTTTTCCAACCAACCATGGAAGGGTGGCACGCATGCGCTTCCCACCTCCCTCAATGAGGTGCATCATCGCATTTCCTAATCGCTCATGACGAGACGCTTTGAGGCTTTTTTCAATGCGTCCTTCAATCAATGGTTTCACTTCCATGATAGAGGTGAGCAAATCGGCGCCTTCAGCATCTGGTAGCATGTGAGTGATGTCGCCCATGTCGTGAATGAGTTCGTCGGCAAGCTCATTCAAGGCTTTCTTGTCGTTGTAATGTTCCCACCAGCTTGGCTTCATCACGCGGGAGGCGATGCAACGGAACCAAGGAGCAACGGCTTCGTTGGCCTCACGATTCTCAATCAACATGGCTTCCATTGATTTGTGGTCAACCCACATTACGTTCGCTACCTCGTTTGGATTTGGATTGATTTCTACATCGGCACACATCACGAGAACATGGTCAACCTCGCGTTCAATCCACTCTTCGTTCATTCGTGCCGCGTACCGCATTTTGGTCATGAACACCATGTCATCAGTTGAGATGGTGGTTGGGTCAATGCCCAGTTCTTGTTCCAACTTTCTGATGGCTGCCCGTTTAACGCCCATGGCGTTTCCTTCATCCATCTCTTCAGAGCTATGAAGCGGATGGGAGCAACATGCATTGGCCCAGACATTTGGGAAGGTTACTTTCTCTCCTGAACGTTGTTGGAGAAGCATCTCTCCACTTGAATTGAAAAGAAGAACGCTGAAGGCCCGATGAAAAAAACCAGTCCCTTGATGTGCTTTGAGTTTTGAAATGGGCCCGATTATTTGGTCATTCTCGGCAACCTGTATCACTGCCTCGGCCATGAGCGATGCTTGTTCAGCATCGTGTGCGGTGAGCGTTTCTTGTTCATCACGATCGAGATCAAGATGCGGGACGTCGTCGATTCCATACCCAGACATGCTTTCACCATCCTGATGGAGTCGCGGAGGCTACATGAAGAGTTCTCTGACCTTTCAAGGCTTCAGAGTGGTGCACCGAACATCAACACCGAGGCACGCGTCTCGTACTCGACCGTCAATCTCTCCACTGACGAGTTGCACGGTGATGCCGTGGGCAGCGGTTTGAAACCCGCGCTCAACCTTCAAACCAATACCACCTGTGACATCGAGTTGTTCGAGGTGTTCTCCTCTAAAGGCATCCTGCTTGTGTAAATTTTCAATGAGTTTGCTTTCATCGTTTTCACCGGTTGGAGGACCGGTTAAAACACCCTCAACACCGCCCATCGCGAACACCAAACGTTTGACTCCCGAGAGTTCTGTTGCCAGTCTGTAGACGAGATCATCGCCCGATAGAATGCCAAATTCTTCCGGAGGGTCGCAATCAACAACGTCTCCATGGGTCACCATGACAATGCCTCGCGGGGCAGATTCGAACATGGATAAATCTCCTTGAAAATCAGAGCCAGTGTTCCGCGCCCATTGGTGAGGTGGAAGGCAAACGGCAGAAACATCGTATTTTGTCAACGCTTCCATGACGGCCTGATTTAATTCCTGCATGTCATTGCGCACCGCCTCAACCGCCTCACCTTGAGTCATGGTGGCAGGAACGGTGGTGGAGGGTTGTCGCCCTTCCGCCAAACGGTATTTCTTGGCTTTTAGATGTCCATATGAACCTGCGCCGTGGACCAATACCACATCAATGCCTACGGATAAACACGCTTCGAGTTGGTTGGCGAGGTCATCCAGTACATCTTTTCGGACCGTTTTCATTTTGTCCTTTTCGGTGATTAAACCGCCACCCCATTTGATGACCACCCGCTCACGCATGCCCAATCCATGTAGGGGCAAATGATGAGTCTACCGTTCGGAAACGATGGCAAGGATTCATGAGGAACGGGTTTTGTGCTCAATCCATGAACGAAGAGCCCACCGTTGATGCATTCATGCGCCATCTCCAAGTTTGCGTTGAAGAGGCTCGAACCATCGCCGATGGGAAAGAGCGAGAACATCGGCTCCTTCAGCTCGAATCTGCCCTTCAAGAAGCCATCATTTACAAGAATAGAATTGAGGAACTCCAAAGGCATGGCATCGATCCAATTCGACTGGTTGAGGCCGAGTCGTCGCTTTCAACACCACCCGCTCCCAAAAAGGTCGAGGCACTGCTCACTGGCCAAGGCTATTGTTCAACGTGCAAAGCAATGCTTGAACCGGACCTTCCTTTCTGTCCGGCATGCGGAGCAGAGCAGTGATCATTCCTCTTCTTCAAGTTCCCACTGCTCAATTGTTTCAACAATAAGTGGGTCGTCTTCGTCAACTTTGTACAGGTATTCGCCAGGAACTTCATCGGTCAAAAACACGGTGGTGCCTGCACGATAGATGGCGTGCCCATCAGCGATGGCTCTCGTTGTGTCAATCTCAAGGATGGTTGGTCGGTCAATGCGTACATGACCGGCCTCCATGGCGTTTTGGATGGACCGAGAAAGGTGAACGTGCTTGCGGTCTCCCGCCGTCAACCCGAATTCAAGGAGTGTTTCGAGGTTCTCAGCTTCACAGGGGAAGTAAAGGGCTTCTGGGATATCATCGGTTGGGAGATCAAGGTCCAATTCGATTGAATGACCGTAGGTCGCTCGAATCATGCCGTTTTCCACTTGGTAGCGACCCTTTTCATCGGAGTTGGCGATGGCCTCGAAGTGCCATCCACGTAGCCAGTGGTAGTGGCGGCGTTGCTTTCCAATCGCTTCTGAGAGTTCACGGGTGTTTACCCATCCGTTGATGTCCATGTCAACGTTGAATTTTTCTGGAGCGTGCCGAAGAACGAGAGCAAGGATGCGACCAAGGGAGTTTGCCTCTCGGTCACTCATGATGAATTTGCCTTCTTCGTTGCAAATCGGGCAATTGGAACCTGAGAAATGTCCGTTGTTAATCGAGCAAGAACGTGTTCTACACTGTCGTAGCATAATGTCCATGCGGGTGCGACCTGTTCAAGAACCCTACGGGAGGAACCCAGTTGGAAACATGGTCTTGGCTCGGCCCCGGAGCGGGGGTATGAAATGCTTCGTCACTTTCCCGGTGTCATGGTGGATGTAGCCGTTGTCGGCGCCGGGCAAACGAAGTATGGAAATCATGCCTTGGGACTGAAGGGCATGTGGGCTGAAGCAGCCTCCAAGGCATTCGCCAGCATTGATGGCGACTTTTCACCCTCGTCCATCGATGAGGCCTTCATCGGTAGCATTGCGTTTGGCGGCTCACAACTTGGCAACACCGCTGCGTTGCTGACCGAACATTCGGGGATGGACGGCATTGCCGTCCGTCGTGTGGAAAATGCTTGTGCTTCCTCCGGTTTTGCACTCCGGGATGCATGGATGGCCATCAAAAGCGGTGAAGCGGACATCGTCGTAGCCGGGGGTATCGAAAAGATGAACGATTTAACACCCGAACGCAAACGGTATTGGTTGGGCGTTTCTGGGGATACTGAATGGGAACGTTTGGCCGGTTTGACGTTTCCCGGCACCTACGCCTTGATGGCACGTCGTTATTTTCACGAATTTGATTCAAACCACGATGACTTGGTAAATGTGAGCGTCAAAAACCATCTGCACGGTTCTATGAACCCTCTCGCTCACATCCAAAAAGAAGTCAGTTTCGAAAAAGCAGCGGGTGGATTCATGGTCGCTGACCCGCTTACGCTTTACGACTGCTGCCCCACCTCGGATGGTGCATCATGCGTCGTATTGGCTGCGGACCATGTCGCCAAACAATTGACCGATACTCCGGTATGGATTCGAGGCTCTGGAGCAGCATCGGACCATTTGGCCCTTCATGACCGTCCCAGTATTACGCAACTGAAAGCCACACAGATGGCATCATCGAAGGCTTACTCAATGGCGGGCTTAGAGGCAAAAAACATTGACATGGCCGAAGTACATGACTGCTTCACCATTGCTGAAGTTCTTGCGACCGAGGATTTAGGATTTGCAGAGCGGGGAGAAGGTGGCAAGTTCGCAAGGCAACAAGAGGGTCAACTCAACCACGGCAAAACGACCATCAACGCAAGTGGCGGTTTGAAATCCAAAGGGCATCCACTTGGGGCGACTGGTACGGGACAAGTTGTTGAGGTGTTCAAGCAACTACGCGGTGAAGTGGATTCGTCTCGCCAGGTTCGAGATGCTGAAACTGCCCTCACGCACAACGTTGGCGGCTCCGGTGCGACGTGTGCCGTTCACGTCTTTGGGAGGGACCGTTGATGTCGGCCACGGTTTGGATGGGTTATCTCATCGACCATCATGAGGATTTCACTGTCGTACAGTCGCCGTTTGTTTTGGACGGAGCCCGTGTCTTTGGAGCCGATAGTGACGCGACCACCTTAGCGGTTGCCGCTCTTCTTCACCGACTCCAACATGAGGAAATCGATTCACTTTCCGTTCCTGAGGGCATGGATGGGCTGAGCCTTAACATGGCGACCAACGTGGCACTCCATGCCACCGAGGCTGAGGACGATCCCGCTTGGGACCTTTTGTTGAGCGATGAAGCAACGGTTGTATTGGCTCGCCATGGTTGTGATGTTGAATTGACCTCAATGGATGTCGAAGTCCAAGTCGACGCCGATTTCCATCATGCCATGCAACAAGCTTGGGGCCAGGAATTGTCGGCAACTCATGTTAGCCAAGGCGCTTACATCTCTCGTGCTCAGTACGAGGAAGCCGGATCACCACGTCTTTCTCTTACCGGACAAATGGCTGACAATGGGCTGGTCTGGCCGCCGAGGTTTAACCACATGGTTGACGGCACAAAAGCAGCCAATAGAAACTTACAGCGAACGGGTGCGGTCCAAACTTGGACGACTCTTTCTGCAGCAGGTGCACCTTCTGAGTTCTCTCTTCGAGCCCCTCTTTTGGGCGGCATCAGTACCGTGCTTCTCCAACTTGATGATGGACCAAAGGGAGTGTTTTTGACCGTTGATGACGAGGATTCTCTGTTTGAAATGGAGGCGTCCATGGAATTGGTGTTCCGTCGGCTCTATGCTCAAGAGGGATTCATACGCTATGGTTTGAAGGCTCGAACCGTTTATGACTAACAAAGCATTCATAGAAAGCCAAGTTCACCATGTGAGCATGGCGGGTTTCGGCGGTTTGCGAAAAGGCAGAGAGGAAGCCAAGGATAACCTAAGTTTCAACGAGGGAGGCGATTGCCCTCGTTGCGGCAGTGAAGCTCAAGATTCTACTATGGCGGGATACCTTCGATGTGTTTCTTGCGGGCATGAATGGTCCGATCCTAACTACAAAGACACACGCAAACGCCCTGAGCCTCCGAATCACAAAAGAGATGCTGAGATGATTCAACAGTTCAAGCAAGAAATGGCATCGGGAGAACTTGCAAACGTACTTGGGATCAATAAAAATCTCTCAGGGGAACAAGAACAATCACTCAAGCGGCTTGAGGATAAATGGATGTCTGGAATGCAGGGCCATTACAATGCGGCTGCCGAGGAGCGGAAGCCGTTGATGATCAGTTTCGACGATGACGATAACATTCTCTCAACCGAAGTTGCCGCCATAACCATTGTTTCCAACGGTTTCGACGGGGGCGAGGAGATTCGGTTGGAATACCCTGGGCGGGGGACGGAATTCTATTCCTACAACGAACGAAGTCCAACTGGATGGAAGCGTGGCCCCAACGCCGAGACAACGGCCCGTTCCATCGCCAACGTCATCAACCGTTCCTCCAAGTTGGTGTACGCCAACCTTGATGGTGCCCGAATCTCCTTTGATTTGCGTGATGAAAAACTCAATGCCGCTTCGTTTGTCATTTTTGTTGACGACCCTGGCGGCACGGATATTGTGGCTGAAAAGGGTGGTGTGGTGCTTGACCATCGCGACTTCTCCACCATCCAAGATTATCGAAACGTCGTTGAAATGGTTCTGGAGGATGGGATTATTTCACCCAGCGAAGACCAGTTGCTCTGGGCCATGCGAGAACAATTGAACATTGACGAAGCATACCATGTTCAGATGGTGGTAGATATCTGCGGTGAAAACACCCTGAAAGAATGCACGAGTTGCGGAAGCATGGCTGAATTGTATGCTGAACATGCTGCATGGTATTGCCATGCCTGTGAACAATGGTGCTGAGATAAATCCGGCTTAGCGATTCTTTCTATAGAAGTCCAGTTCTTCGTTCGCTGAAATGATGGCTATCATGAATGTGGGCACTCTTCATAAAGTGAAGCGGTATCCGAAACATGGTGAGCCTATGGCAAAAGACGTATTGTATATTGGAATTGACTTGGGAACCTTCCGCTCTGTGATGGTATCCTCCGACAGCCACGAAGTGGAAGAATTGACCGTCATTGGTACACCAAAGGACCCAATTGCCCGAAACTTCCTCAAGCGCGATGTCCTCTTTGGGCATGAAGCCCTGAAGAATCGTCTTGCTCTCAACCTTTTCCGACCCCTCGAACTTGGTGTCATCAAGGACACCCCCGAGGACCGCGAGTTCATCGCGCACTTCATCACACACCTGATCGGCCTGTCCGACCCGGAAGAGTACGACCGTGTCGTCGCCGTCATCGGTGCTCCTGCTGAGGCCAGTCACGTTGACAAAACGGCTATTTTTGATGCCGCCGCTGGCTCAGTCAACTCTGCCATGATTATTTCTGAACCGTTTGCAGTGGCTTATGCTCTCGACATGATCAATCACACCTTGGTCATTGACATTGGTGCAGGTACCACCGACCTTTGTCGGGTTTACGGAACCATCCCCGGTCCTGGCGACCAGATGCACACAGGCTACGCTGGAGACTATGTGGACAACGCCCTCATCAAGGAAATTCAATCCAAGTACAACGGTGCTCAAATCACCAAGGACATGGCTCGACGCTGGAAGGAACAGTTTTCTTTCGTTTCCACGGATGCACCAGATGAACCAGTTTTGGTGGACTTCTCAATTGACGGGAAGGCCATGACCCTTGACATCACCGATTGCATGCAGCGTGCTTGCGAATCCATCGTAGACCCAATCGTTGAGAACGTCAAGAAACTCATCGCTGGTTCCAACCCCGAATACCACGACGAATTCCGCAAACACATGGTCCTCGCTGGTGGCGGTTCATCCATCAAGGGACTTGGTGCCTTGATTGAGCGTCGTCTCTCCGACATGGGCGACGTCAACGTTCACGTGGTCGACGACCCTGTTCGATTGGGAGCGATGGGTGGCCTACGTTTGGCCATGGAAGTTCCCGAAGAAATGTGGAAGAACTTGACTCTCGCATCTCGCTGAGCTCGTTCTTTGCCCCCTGACGGAATCCCCAGTTCTTGGGGCCCCTAAGCCAATGTACATCTACTCAAGCCGAGTAGGCAGGCCATGCCTCAATTGGTTCTTGGTGATGCTGCCCCCGAAATAACACTTCCAGCCATCGACGGTTCAACGTTCGACATGTCCCAAATGAGAGGCAAGAAGGTCATTCTAACCTTTTTCCGATTTTCCAGTTGCCCCTTGTGCAACATGCGGATTCGGCGCCTCACCCAACGATGGAATGAGTTTTCAAAAGATACAGTCATGGTTGGTGTGTTTGATGCGGGCCTTGATGAGCTCCAAAAGCGAATGAAAAAACATGAAGTGCCGTTCACCATTGTGGCGGACGAACATTACGATCATTTTGAGAAAAACGGCGTGAAAAAGTCATTTGGTAAATTTATGTTGGGTGCCGCAAAATCCCCTATTACCTTACTCCAAGCGACTTTGCGGGGATACGTTCCGCTTACCATGTCCATTTCAAAACTTTCAACCATTCCCGCGGACATTCTCATTGATGAACAGGGGAAGGTCGTCGAGGCCCACTACTGCAAAGACACATCAGACCACTTACCAATCGACAGAATGATCGCCTTCTCAAATGGCCAATGAGTCGTAATTCAAAAAACTGGACTCACAAATAGCTCGGGCCGCTGTTGCAAATCACCATTCGCGACGGCATGCAGATGTTGTTAGTTGGATTTGTCTGAAACAAAGTCCAACCGTTCACTCCTCCCAAATGGAGATTCAAATTTAGGCCTTGCCCGCCTTTTCAACTTCAGCCCAGTCCCGCATGAAACCCTCGAGGCCACGGTCGGTCAACGGGTGAGTCATCAATTGGCGGAAGGTTTTGGCAGGCATGGTAGCCGTATGTGCACCTAGTTGGATGCACTGCAACACATGAGTGGGGTGGCGAATCGAGGCGGCGAGGACTTTTGTCTCAAGATGGTAATTGTCCCAAGTATTCATGATCTCAGCAATGAGTTCCATGCCGTCATGCCCAGTATCGTCAATGCGGCCGATAAAAGGCGAAACGTAGGTGGCTCCGGCTTTGGCAGCCATGAGGGCCTGAGAGGCCGAAAAGATGAGCGTGACGTTGGTATCAATTCCATCATCGGTTAGTATCTTAGTGGCTGCAAGCCCCTCGGGCGTGCATGGTATCTTGATGATGACGTTGTCCGGTAGTTCAGCTTTGAGCGCCCTACCCTGTTCAACCATGCCCGCCGTGTCCATGGCGGTCACTTCGGCGGAAATTGGTCCGGAGCAGATCCCAGCGATTTCACGCACAACTTCCTTGAAATCCCTACCTGATTTTTTGATGAGGGATGGGTTGGTTGTCACACCATCAAGGATGCCCCATGCAGCGATTTCTCGAATTTCGTCAACGTCAGCCGTGTCAAGGAAGAATTCCATGCTTCGTGTTCATCCAAGAGGTTCTATGAACTCTCCCCCATAGGTATTCAGCCGTTCTCAGTCCTTACGTGCCATGGCGCGCTTTGCCGCTGCAGCGATGTAGGGGGCTGAAATCTGCATGACGTCGAGCATTTCATCTGCCTGTCCGGATTCACCAAAGCGGTCTTGCACACCAACGCGTTCAAGAGGAGCGAATGTGTTGGCCGTCAGATGTTCTGCAACGGCCCCACCCAGTCCCCCGATGACACTGTGGTCTTCCGCTGTAACAATGGCTCCACAGTCAGCGACCAGACGGTCGACGAGTTCACCATCAAGTGGCTTTAGAGTATGCATATCCACCACGGTGGCGTTAATGCCTTCTGACGCCAATGCTTCAGCTGCTTCAAGGGATTGCGACACCATGACGCCACAAGCGATAATGGCCACATCGCCCCCTTGTTTCAAAACGATGCCTTTTCCGATTTTTATCTCATCCTCCCGACCCTCATACAGGACGGGTGTCTTGTTGCGAGCGGTCCGGGTGTAGGACGGCGAGCCAGTTTCAGCCAATTGGATGGTGAGTTCTCTGGTCGACACCACGTCGCTTGGATGCATAACAATCACGTTGGGCAAGGTTCGGTAAATGGCCAAATCTTCAATCGATTGAGCCGATGAACCATCAGTGCCTGTATGAGTCCCTCCATGGCTGCCGCAAACATGGACGCCTAGATTTGGTCGTGCGACACCGTTGCGCATTTGTTCAAAAGCACGCTCGGTGAAGATGGCAAACGTGCTGGCGAACGGGATGTAGCCAGACGCAGCAAGACCAGCACCTACAAGCAGCATGTTTTGCTCCCCAATGCCACACGAAACCGTTCGCTCCGGATGGGCCTTTCGGAAATGGAGCGATTTTGTTGATTTCCCAAGATCTGCCTCAAGAACAACAACGTTTGGGTTGGAGGCGAGTTCAAGCAAAGCATCTCCATACCCGTCTCGGGTTGCTCCCATTTTGCTCATGCCTTCACCTCCCCAAGTTCAGCCATAGCCTGAGCGTATTGCTCGTCGTTTGGCGCGGCTCCGTGGAACGCAGGATTGTCGGCCATGAATGAAACACCGTGACCCTTGACGGTGTGGGCAATAAGGATTGAAGGGCCATCATTGGTCGTTGAAAGGAAGTTCATCCCTTCCACCACTTCGTCCATGTTGTGCCCGTCAATTTCCTTGACGTTCCAGCCAAAAGCCTTCCATTTAGCGGGGATGTCAAACATTCGCATCTGAGTTTCGCAAAAATCATCGTTTTGGATTCGGTTCCGGTCAAGGATCACGTTGAGGTTGCCCAGTTCATGGTGCCTGGCCGCCATGGCAGCCTCCCACACACTTCCTTCCTGAATTTCTCCATCGCCAAGCATGACGTAGATTTGCCGATCGCTGCCAGCAAGGCGCCCAGCGATAGCAGATCCCATCCCGAATGAGAGGCCCATGCCAAGAGAACCAGCAGAGAAGTCAACACCAGGGCACCACTTCATGTCCACGTGTCCTTGACAAACACCTCCGAGAACGCGGTAAGATTCGAGGTCCTCCTCGGCAATGAAACCCATCTCAGCCAAAATGGCGTACATCCCTGGCGAGGCGTGCCCTTTGGAGAGAATAAAGCGGTCTCTGTCCTCCCAATCAGGTTCATTTGGCCGAACCCGAAGTGTGGTTTTGTATAGTCCAACGAGGAGGTCTATCTCGGAAAGTGAACCACCAGGATGGCCAGCTTGCGCCCGATAAACCATGTTGACAATGTGGACACGACATCTCCGTGCGAGCTCTTTCAATTCATCAGTATCCGCCATTCTCTCACCAGCAAAGAAAGGGCCGTGAGGATGGCCTTTGATGGTTGTGCAGGTGAATTTTCAAGAAAGGCAACGCTAGTCCTTCTTGTTGGGTTGGAAAGCATCCAAGGTGTTTCGCACGGCCTCGGCGGTGATCATCACTGTATCGCTAGCAAGATTCCCACCTTTGGGCAGAGCCCTTGAGGCAAGCCAAATGAACACGCCGATAAACCAAATGAAGAAGGCCAGCGAAAGGAAATCATTGAGCGTTGAGATTCCCAATTCCTCTTTCAGGTTGATTTTCGCCACGATGAGGACAGCGATGAACACACCCATGATGGACTCCCCAGCGATGAAACCTGCACCGATCAGCACACCACGACTCTCTACCTCTTTCGCAGCAGCTATCGCCTTTTCTGAGGGTTCCTTGCGCAGCACACCGTCGGTTCTCAGGTGAGCGCTACGGAGCATGACATGTGAGATGATGCCCCCTGTCATGATGGGGACTGACAAACCCAGTGGAAGATAAATCCCGATGGCTACGCTCATGACGGGCATTTGCAAACGTATGAGTGCAATGGCGATGGCGGCTCCTAAGACCACCATTTGGATGTTCAAATCGCCGCCAAACGCTCCTTGTACAATGGCTCCGATGAGTTCTGCCTGTGGTGCAAAGAGCGCTTTCGAACAGGTGGGGTCGGATGGAAGAGGATTCAACTGACAGGCGGTCTGGGAAATCCGAAAAGCATCATGGAGCAACGAGAGAACAGGGCCGATGACAACGGCGCCAGTCAACACACCAATGATTTCAGCCACCTGCTGTCGCTTGGGAGTCGCTCCAAGCATGTGTCCTGTTTTGAGGTCCTGCATAACATCTCCAGCAATGGCGGCACTTGAGGCGACGATAGCAGCAATTAGCAACGTGGCAAACATGAGGTCCTGTTTTGCCATGCCCAACATGAGATCTCCGACAATGTACACGAGTCCGACCGTGAACAGAAGGGTGGCGATGGTCATGCCTGACACAGGTGAGTTCGAAGAACCGACCACGCCGGCAATGTATCCGGCTACGGCTGCGAAAAAGAACGCTACGAACGCCAAAAAGAGCGCTCCAGCGAGAGCAAGAACGAAGGATTCTGTCGCCCACCAATAGAAGAAGAAGGTAAGGACGACCAACACGCCACAAACTGTGAAGACGCGGTTCATCGGGATGTCTTGTTCAGTTCTTGGAAGTTCACCGATGGTCTCGTCGGACTTCACGAAGGCTTTCGACAGTCCAGTAATGATGGTCTTGCGCATGCTCCACAAGGTGTAGATTCCACCAACGACCATGGCGCCAACGCCAACATAGCGCACTTGGGTTGACCAGATGGTGTAAAATCCATCGACGAGGGAGCCGGTTGCAGGCCATCCATAGATCAACCCATACATGGGTACCAACAATCCGAAGCCGAGCACACCGCCGAAAAAGATGAACGATGCAATGCGAATGCCTACAATGTACCCCACGGAAAGCAAGGCCACTGAAAGGTCCATTCCCGCATAGATGCGGGTCGAAACAACGGAAACGGCCACCTCAACGGTGTGATGAGTCACCTCGAATCCCTTGACCATGAGGCCATAGAGTCCCCCGATACCGAGTGCGTAGAGAATCGCCAAGGCACCATCGCCACCTTCCTCTCCAGCCACGAGCACTTCACGACATGCTACGCCCTCAGGGTACGGGAGTGCTTCTTCGACAATGAACAAACGGCGAAGGGCAATGGTGAACATTGTTCCCAACAAACCACCCAATGTTGCAATGATGAGTGTCTCAGTCCACTGAATGGTGGTCCAAATGTTCATGACCAGCAATGCTGGTACAGTAAAGATAACCCCTGCTGCCAGCGATTCACCGGCCGAAGCCATGGTCTGAACAGCATTGTTTTCGAGGATTGAGACATCTTTGAACATGGTTCGAAGAATGATCATTGACATGACGGCGGCGGGGATGCTGGCTGAGACCGTCATTCCTGCATACAATCCCAAATAGGCATTGGCCGCCGTCATGAGGATCCCGAGTAGAATTCCAACAACGATGACACGTGTCGTTAATTCACGTGGTGATTCATGAGCAGGAATGTAGGGCTCTACTGTTCCGCTCATGCCTCCTCCAATCCGTTCCAGTAGGTATAGGCTACGATGGCCAAGGCTTGCCTTGCAATCTGGTTTGTGAGGGACCCCGCCCGCCATGATAATAAATAGAATATTACGAGGAGGGGGTGTCCTTGTCCATGACAAGGTCGGGTGAGTCGTCTTGGAAGAGTATTGGCACAATCTTTCGATTGATGATAGCCTCGTCGCTCAGCAGAGCTCAGAAAGCGGAATCTCCAGCGATGAGGTTCTTAATCGACGAGAACGCTTTGGCTCGAACAAATTGGATGAACCAGAAAAAACATCCGCGTTCCTTCGATTCCTTTCTCAGTACAATGACCCTCTCAATTACCTCTTGATCGGCGCAGCATTGGTGGCTCTTGCGATTAAGCCAGACCACCCGGGAGACGCTATCTTCATTTTCATTGTTCTGACAGCAAACGCTTTTTTTGGATACTGGCAGGAGAATCAGGCCGAACAAGCCATGGATTCCCTCAAACAAATGTCAATTTCAAATTGCGTTGTAATCCGCGGCGATTATGAAAGCGAAGTGCCCACTTCCGAACTCGTACCTGGAGACGTTGTGCGCCTTGAGCAAGGGCTGAATGTTCCAGCGGACCTTCGCCTGATTTGGTCACAACAATGTAAAATCGATGAATCGGCCTTGACTGGAGAATCCTTGACCATACGGAAATCCATTGATTCGTTGCCGATAGGAACGGTCCTTGCCGACCGCAACAACATGGCTTACATGGGCACGACCGTGTCATCGGGTCGCGGGTTAGGATTGGTTGTCTCTACAGGCATGGGGACGGAACTTGGCAAAATCGCGAGCAACATTGCTGAGGCGCAGACGCCAAAAACACCGCTTGAACTGAAACTTGAGAGTTTGGGCAAGTTTCTTGGTTTTATCGCCCTTATTGTAGCCATTCTTCTGGTATCCCTTAACCTCCTCGTATCGTACACCAAGCCCGGCATTGATCTCCGCGAAGTTGTCGTCCAACAATTCATCGTCGCCATTGCCATCTTTGTCGCCATCGTTCCTGAGGGATTACCCATCATCCTGGTCATCACGCTCTCCCTTGGGATGAGGAATATGGCCAAACACAAAGCCATCATTCGTCGGATGAAAGCCGTGGAAACCCTCGGGTCTACCACGGTTATTTGTTCCGATAAAACGGGCACCTTGACAAAAAACCAGATGACCGTTCGCAAAATACTCACCTTGGAACATGCCTATCAAGTGTCAGGGGAGGGCTTTGAACCGAAGGGGCATTTGGTACAGAATGGCGTTGAATTGACCGATGAAGACCTTTCGTCCACCCAATCAGATCTCGGCTTCAGACTCCTTGGAGCTTGCTTATCGCTCTGCCATAACTCGAACATCGTCAAATCCGACGGACATTGGCAAGCTATTGGAGACCCTACGGATTCTGCCTGTGCAGTTGCTGGTTGGAAGATCAACGGGGATGTCAAGAAATTCTCCCATCGCCACCCCCGAATCAACGAGTTTTTCTTTGATTCAGTGCGCAAGCGGATGAGTGTGATCCATGACTATGAAGGTGAACAATGGGTTTTCTCAAAAGGAAGTGCTGGAGGATTCCAAGACCTCGCCACAAAGAAAATTGTTGATAACAAATTAGTTGATTTAACTGATGAGGATAAATTGAACATTTCGAAGATGAACAATGAAATGGGGTCGCAAGCGATGCGTGTCATTGCATTATTGGCTCGAAAAGTCAATGAGGGCGAAGATGTCGAATCGATTGAATCCGTTGAGCGCGATTTAGTTTTCCTTGGCTTGATTGGAATCATGGACCCACCGCGACCTGAAGTCAGAGCCGCCATTGAGACCTGTCAACGTGCAGGAATCAAGGTGAAGATGATAACTGGCGATCAGCAAATGACCGCCGCTGCTATTGGTGAAGAACTCAATATCAAATCAGCCTCGGGTGCTTCGATTGACGGCAAGGAGTTGGCTGGACTCAGTGACGAAGAACTCTTGAGAACCACCAAAGATGTAGCGATATACTCCCGCGTCACACCCGACCAAAAAATGAGGATTGTGTCCTCTCTCCAAGAACAAGGTGAAATTGTCGCTATGACTGGAGATGGCGTAAACGATGCACCTGCACTATCGGGCGCAAACATAGGTATCGCAATGGGCATCGCTGGAACAGACGTGGCCAAGGACGCTGCTGACATGGTTCTTCAAGATGATAATTTTGCCAACATCGTCCATGCCGTAGAAGAAGGTCGAAAAATCTACCAGAACATCCGCAACTTCGTCCGATATCAAGTCTCCACCAACGTGGCTGCCGTTTCGTTGTTGGTGTTGGCCACCCTCTTCTTTGGACCAGAAGCACTTCCGCTAACAGCGACACAGATATTGGTCATCAACATCCTCATGGACGGCCCGCCAGCCGTGGCGCTTGGTGTGGAAAAGAAACACGGGAACGTCATGGACCGGCCCCCGCGGCCTGTGGACGAAGGTCTACCCAACGGGCGAGATATTTCCCTGATTTTTTATCTTGGTGCCGTCATGGTAATTGGTTCACTTTCCGTGTTTTATTTGGCAGGAGGGGCCTTAGCCGATCCGAGCAATCAATGTGGTTTGCTCCCTAGCCAAACAACAACGACGGCGTTTGACATGGATGCATGCCTCGCTGGCGATCAAGAAGCGATAGACGATTGGCAAGCATATGCTGATGGTCATTACCATCACGCTCAAACCATGACGTTCTCTGTGTTTATTGTGTACCAGCTGTTCAATGTCATGAATTGTCGTTCAAACGAAGAAAGCGTATTCGAACTTGGTTTGTTTTCCAATCGAGCCATCAACTACGCTCTGATTATCTCGACTGGGCTTCTGTTGTTCTTCGTCCAACTTTCTCAAGCGACCATTCCGTTGATTGGCATAGAAATCGGTTCACTTCTCTCCACCAACACGTTGAGTCAAAATGACTGGACAGTGGTAGTTCTCATCGCTTCCAGTGTGTTTATCATCGAAGAATTCCGCAAATTTATTGTGAAATCCGGATTTTTCGCCGTCCGTCAACCTTGATGGTGTGAAGCACATCTTCTTGAAGAAGAAACGTGAGGAACGCCCATGCTGGCCGCTGTTCGACCCACCTCATTAGCGGGTGAACACGATCAATGGCTTGAGCGTCTCGAAGCCAACATGCACTCAGTTGACTGGTCCCCCGCACTCGCACCGTTGGCCCAAAAGTTGGCCAACAACGTCCCGCTAAGCCTTGAAGACGGAATGACGCTCTATCAGCATCCAGATCTTCACGAGGTGGGAGATTTGGCACACCAGGTTCGCTTGGCACGCTTTGGGAACCGAGCTTTTTTCAATTCCAATGTCCACATCAACCAAACAAACATCTGTGTGCTTGCGTGTCGGTTTTGCGCGTTTCGGCGCGGCCCCAAAGCCAAAGATGCGTATGCCATGTCAATTGATGACTACATGGACGATCTCGCAAAGTATGCTCATGCGATAGATGAAGTTCATTCCGTCGGAGGGCTTCATCCTGAATGGGGCGTGGAACATTACGAGGAACTCTTCCGACGGGTCGCACAAACCTATCCTTCAATCTCCATCAAGGCTCTGACAGCCGTCGAAATCAAACACCTTGGCCAACGGTCATCTCTGCCCACTCGCGAAGTGTTGTCTCGCCTCAAAAAGGCAGGACTTACATCCCTGCCAGGCGGTGGGGCGGAAATTCTCGATGATGATGTTCGGGCCATCATATGTAACGGGAAAGAAAGTTCAGGCGAATACCTACAAATTCACCGTGAAGCCCACGAAGTTGGCCTACCATCAAATTGCACGATGCTGTTCGGTACTATTGAGGCCCTTGAACAGCGACTTCAGCACATGATTTCACTGAGGGAACTTAACGCTTCCACGAAAGGATTCCAGTGCTTTGTCCCATACCCATTTTTGCCAGACGACACACGACTTCCGCAGGCACAACTGGCGACAGGAACAGAAATCCTGAGGACCATTGCAATTTCTCGTCTTATGCTCAACAATATCCCCCACATCAAAGCCTATCGCATGAACATCGGCGACCATCTTGCCGAACTCGCCCTCCAGTTCGGAGCCGATGACATCGACGGCACCGTCCAGAAGGAGTCCATTATGCACCTCGCTGGCTCATCTGCACCCCTTGACCACGACCGGGCAAAGTTGGCTCGTCTTATTCACGACGCAGGTTGTGAACCAATTCAAAGAAACACCACTTATTCTCAGTTTGAACCTTACGCTCCACCCAAGGTCAAACCTCGTCGTGTACTGCCAATGGCCATTCAATGATGTGAAGATATGGTCGAGACATGGATATCCACCATGGGCCGTGTCGCCTTCATCAATTGCGATCCACTCTATCATCGCTTATCCAACAAATGGAATGTACTTGCTGCACCACCCTCTTGGCTGACGGGTCACGTGCTGCGCCGAGACTGCATCCTCGCTCCAATACCTGCCGCAGACTATGCCAAACATGCCGATGAATTGGTGTTACTTCCAGACATTGGAATCGGAAGCCAAGGCGAGGTAGGAAGCGTATTGCTGTTCGGAGCCGTTCCACTCGATTCCATGAACACCATTGCATTGCCAAGCGATTCGGCCACATCTGTGGCGTTGCTTAAGCACTTGATATCAAAGCAGGGGCGCTCCATGAATTACATACCAACCGGCCCAGATTACGATTCGATGATGGCCATGGCCGATGGCGCCTTGCTGATTGGAGATCGAGCTCTTGAAGCAGCCAGGGAATTCCCGGAGATGGTCCAGATGGATCTCGGTACTGCATGGATGGAGCAGGAAGGATTACCAATGATTTTCGGTGTTTTTGTGGCTCGCAGGGATACACCCAAGGCCTTGCTGAAAGAGGCTCATGCGTCACTCCTTAGCAATCTTGTACAATTTGAAACCGAACCTCAGAAACGAGAGGATGTCATTCACTGGTCCATGGAAAAATCAGGGCTCTCATTTGAACGACTTGACCAGTACTATGGAGAGGTCTTTAATCGATTAAATCAACACCACCTCGATGGGTTGTTTTGCTTCCTCAAAGATGCTTGCAACATGGATGCAGATCCCGAATTTGCATGGTCTTGATTTGACGTTGTATGAAAAATCCAACGGATGGTTCATGAAGGGCACGCAGGTGGAAAGAACATGGTAGTCGAACTCCCTCTGGATGAATCAGGCAATAAAATCGTCAGAATCGGCCACAGCCCCGATCCTGATGATGCGTTTATGTTCCACGCCATGACGACCAATGCATTTCCTACGCCAGGGTACAATTTCGTACACGAATTGCAAGATATTGAAACCCTCAACCACCGTGCTATGAACCAAGACTTGGAAGTCTCCGCAGTCTCTATTCATGCCTACCCCGACATTTCGGAGCATTATGCCTTGATGAATTGCGGTGCATCCATGGGAGAGGGATACGGTCCGATGGTGGTCTGTAAATCAGGCGTCACCGAAGACGAGGTGAGAGCGTCCGTCATCGCTGTGCCCGGTTTGAAAACCAGCGCTTACCTCGGCTTGCGCTTGGCGTGGGGGGACTGTGAAATTGCCGTAGTTCCCTTTGACGAGATCATTCCGCGTATCCTTGACGGCACCTACTTGAGTGGACTCATTATTCACGAAGGCCAACTGACCTATGTGGAACACGACCTGGATGTCCTCATCGACCTCGGAAAGTGGTGGAATGCACGCACCCCAAATTGGCCCATGCCACTTGGCGGAAACGTCGTTCGCCGAGACCTTGGCGAATCCGTCATGCAAGATATTACCATGTACACAAAAATGAGCATTGAATACGCCCTAAAGTCCCCTGAAGAGGCCCTTGAGTTTGCAAAAGCATGGGGCCGAGGTATTGACGATGAAACCAATAAAGAGTTTGTCGGCATGTACGTTAATGACCGAACGATTGACTACGAGCAAGAAGGACGAGAATCCGTCCGCAAGTTCATCAAAGAAGGACAAGAACTTGGCATGATTCGGCCAGATTTCGACACTTCCAATTTGCGCTTCATCGGAGAACCCTGAGGTAAGCACATGTCCAACGATGTTCGCGTGCCTCAAGTGAGCCAATACGGTTCGGTTGATCCTGCGCCTCCATCCCCCTCAGAATCCTTATCGGAATTAACAAATCGCCTGTGCGATGAGAATTTGGCTATGTTTCAGCGCATGAGGGCTGTTTTTTCGCTTCGGAACGAACGCTCGAATGAGGCTTGCTTGGCCCTCTGCGAGGGGTTTTCAAGCACGAGTGCACTTTTGCGTCATGAAATCGCCTATGTTCTTGGGCAAATGCAAAATCCCGTGGCCCTCCCATCCCTCATAGAACGTCTTGAAGATGATCAAGAACATGTCATGGTGCGCCATGAAGCGGCCGAGGCCATGGGTGCAATTGGAGATCGTAAAGTTTTACCAATACTCGAAAAATTCAGCCTGGACCCGTTGCCTGAAGTAGCCGAATCATGCATTGTTGCCCTTGACCTCTTGGCGTGGGTTGATGGTGCAGAGTTTGAAGAAACACAGTGGTAAGCTCCCTCAAGTTCAAAGACTAGACCGATTACCCAACATTAGGAAGGATGCCGATGCCTCACGACCACATTCAACTTGCCCAAGCGCCTAACGGAGAATTAGGCCCTCGCTGTCACAAATGCGGCACTCGCCTTACCTTTGGCAATTCCATGGTGATTGACAAGTACTACATGTGCTGGGAGTGCTATGTTGAGGCCACCGGTGCCGACACGGCTACTGAAGTATCGGATTCTGATGAACGCTTTTGGATGAAGCAAGAATAACACGGCTTTCTTCAAGAACCCTCACGCCTTGGTGATGGTGGGGGAGGCAGATGTCAACAGGTTGGGCGAGGTTCGCACATCGGTTTGGACAGTATTACCAACACGCTTCTGTTTGGTCCCCCCCTCGTATCAAAACACGGGAATGGATGTTCATTCCGTTTGGAGGAGCGCCACCGCTTCGACACAAATCCTTCTCAAGCGTTGACCAGGTCCAGTCCTTTCTCACACAACGAGCGATGCATTCCTGTTTCTATTCAACTGCATATTGGCGTCGCCCTTTTGAACTTAAAATGGCAGACAAGTTATGGCAAGGTGCGGATTTGATTTTTGATCTAGACGGCGATCACTTACCAGGCGTCACAGACAGGGATTTTCCAGGCATGTTGGATGTTATCCAAGAACAGGCCTGGGCTCTTTGGAATGATTTCTTGGAGCCTGAATTTGGATTCTCTGAAGATCATCTTCAAGTCACCTTCTCTGGGCACCGAGGCTTCCATTTGCATTATCGTGACCCGACCTTGTTTCACCTCGACTCCGAAGCCCGCCGCGAACTGGTTTCACATATCCGCGGAGAGGGTGTTGATGTACAAGGGGGATTGGCGAGATACCATGACATGGAGGCGAAGGGATGGACCCAACGTATACGGCAAGGCATGGATTCAATGATCCATACCTTGCGGGGCATTCACCAAGGAACCGAGGGGAGTCGTGCGGAGTTGCGCCGATTGGAAACGGCTCTCCAGTCGCTTCAAGACAGAGAGGGAAACACCTCACAACGTTCTGCTACCGCCATCAAACGACTTGCTGAAATTTTAGGCCATGATCGAAGGGTTGAACGACTTAAAGATGGAAAGTTCGAAATTTTGGGGAATTATCAGGCACTTTTTCTTAATCTACTGAAAGCAGATGCCTCTGTTGTACTGGGTTCGGCTGGTGAAACGGATGAAGTGGTGACGATTGATGTGCGCCGTCAAATCCGGTGGCCAACTTCCCTTCACGGCAAATCAGGTATGCGCGTGAGTGAATTTCCTCTTCATCGTTTGGACCCTGATGGGTCGAATCCCTACAATCCTCTCCATGAAGCGTATGTACTTGGCTTGGACCAGGCGATGGAGGTGGAATGGGTTGTTGATGACGCCATTGCCCAATTTGGTGAGCAGCGCTATGAAAGCAACATTGGCGAACGTATTCGAGTGCATGAATCCGGTGCCACTTTCCTCGTCCTCAAAGGATGGGCGAAGTTGGTTTGAAGCAATTTTGTACTCAATAGAACCCTTCGATTTGAGGTTCAAGGTGCGGTAAGGTTCAAGGGTGGTTTCCCATCCCTTAGGACGAGGTGAGTCCGTTGGGTCTGCGCAGAGGGAAGAAATCCAAGAAACCGGAAGCCACCCTGCCCATGCCGGAATTGCCTCCGCCAACAGGACTTCCCGCCCCGCTACCTTTGCCACCAGGTGGTCAACCCCTTCCCCCGCTACCTGCTCTGCCAATCGATCCTTCCGCTGCGATTCCCGCACCACTCCCAATTCCTATGCCCGCACCACTTCCTGATGTGGCCAAAACACCCCTCCCCGCCCCTGCTAACGACCCCGGCACAACGCTTTCAGGCATCACCGAGGAAAAGGGGTACAACGAACTCTGGGCTAAGCGGTCCGAAAAACCACTTCAGCAAATCTACGGGCATATTGACCGTATCAGCAACAAAGAAGCAGGTTCTCTTCTTGACCGATATGCAGACCGTTTCGGACACGCCCTTGACCGTGAAATCATTGTGATGAGAAAAGCGGCCGTAGAGGAAAAGGTCGCCGAAATACGTGATGCACCCACCGTTGAGCTCGTGAGCGACAAGGTCGACGAACCCGTTAGCGAACTTCAACGTGTAGAAGACGAATTGAGGGCCCTAAAGCCGCTTTACCAAGAGGCGAAAGCATTGGGTGACAAAGCAACACTCGCAGAACTCACCCCAACGTTGCAAGAGCTTATGAGCAAGCGAAAAGCGCTCAAAGACGGCCCCTCCGTTGGGACTTCTGAAGCATCTACAGCCGAAGCCTCCGATGAGCAAGGCGATTCTCTGTTCGCCGAGTTTGTCTCCATTGTTGACAACCTTTTGGGCGATCACTTGCCGGAAAACATCGTCAATGATTTCGTCAACAGCGCCGAGTTTGAAACCTACAGAGCCGTACTTGATTCTCCAGAGACAACCGACGAAGAGACCAGAGCGCAGTTTTACAACATGGTGGACGATCAACTCGGCAATATGTCTAGCGAATCGATTACGACATTCGTGGCATCAGAAGAATTCAGTGTCTATCAAGCCATTGGCGAACAGTACAAGGATGAGTGAATACCATGGGACTATTGGATAAAGCAGCAGCCAGCGAAGGCGAGGAAAAGAAACCCAAAGCCGTGGCTAAGGCAGTCGCCAAGGCCAAACCCGTGGCTAAGGCAGTCGCTAAAGCCAAACCCGTGGCCAAAGCAAAAGCATCACGCCCAGCGAAGGTCAAGAAGGAACGCGCTCCTCGCGCCCGCCCAATGGGGCTCTCCGAAGATTACGAACTGGCCACGAAAATGAATCGCCGTATATCATCCCTGGTCAACTTTTTCATCAACTTTGGTGTGTTGTTTGGTGCTCTCTTTATTGCCTCTTCAGACACGGGAATTATCACGACCATCCTCTTTGCAACAAGTGGTGCAATCATTATCCTCAACGCCATTTTCATCCCGATGAAATTCAGTCGAAACTTGGGCCAGTTCGTTTCCCGGACAAAATATGTCCGAGGCGATGGTTCCAATCCATTGTTCCTCCACGGCATTTTGGTGAACACAGCCGGATTACTTTCGCTGATCGGTTTGATTCTTGTCGCCACACAATTCCAGAACCTTTCTGAGGCAGACAACACGATGGCCATTGTATACTTTGCAATGGGTGCGATATTCATTGTCCTCTGGTTCGTCGACCGATACCTTCGAAGCGGCAGTGCAATGGGCCAGGGTCTCTACGACCTAGCCTTCCGAGCCTATCTTGTCAAGTACGTTCCAACGGAGGATGAAAAGGCATCAGGAATTTGGGCCCGACTCGAGAACATGGGCAACTTTGGAGACCACCTCGTTAAGCGGCAAGAAGAACGCAAAGCAAAAAAAGTCGTGAAGAAGGATAAAGAAGAATCTCCTGATTCTGAAGACAATGGAACTTCCCAAGAAGACTGATTCATTCGAGTCATTGCTGTGATCATATGTTGCAGTGGCTGCGTCGTCGCAACAACATCCTGCCGTGCTTGGTAGGCGTGCTGGGTTTTTCGACAACCTATCTCATTCTTGGTCGGTCGCCAGTCTTTGCCATAATGGCCTTCGTATTGACCGTCTTTTTGGTTTACATGGAGGTCATCACTCAATTGTCTTTCAGAGCGCCTTTACGAAGAAAGCCAGAAGTCAAGGACCCCGATTGGCAACGAATACCCATTGAAGTCAATGGATTGACCCTAGTTCATTATTTTTACAAGGGAAAAGAAGGCGCGCCTCTTGCGTGGGTGATTCATGGGTGGACAGCCGGTTCGATGCGCATGTTGCAAAGGGCGCAATCATTCATTGAACGCGGATGGAGTGTACTCATGGTTGACTTGCCAGGCCATGGTGGTTCAGATAGCCTCGTCAAATGGAGTGCAGAAGAGACAAGCACACACGTCATTGCAAGCATGAATGAATTCCACAGAAGCCACCCTGGTCGTTGTGAGAATGGTGTTTGTTTATTCGGGCACAGCATGGGCTCATTTCTCGGCCTAAGGATTAGCCGCCGTCGGCATGAGCTGTCAATTGCACAAGAGTTGCGTGGTTGGATTTTCGAGTCCCCCATGACCGGTTATACTGAAATCCATGAAGAAACATGCAATATCCTGCATATCCCGCATTTCTTACGAACATGGGTCCTTGCAAAGACCATCCGCCATTTTAACGCCATCAATGGACCTGTACGAATGATTGAGGCGTTGTCAGATGCTGATGTTCCAGCTTGGGGGATGACCTCAGAACCTACGCTTCTCGTACAAGCGCAACCAGATGAACGGCTCGGCTCAGCCCATCATCGACGCTTAGTGTCGGCCATGAGCGAACCACCGTACGAAGGACTTCTGCAAGAACACTATCTCACGGACCTCAGACATTCTGGGTCGCACGAATCAGCATCAAGAAAGGCAGTTGTAGATGCGTGGCTTGAAGAACAATTCCCTCAAGCATCTTCTGTCTTAGCGGCTTGATCCCTCGCCAATTTGCGCATGTCATCAACCTCGTCGAGTTCGTCGACAATCTCTTTTCCAAGCAATGTTTCCATCACGTCTTCCATGGTGAGGATGCCCGAAGTGCCCCCGAACTCATCCCTGACCAGAGCAAATTGCTGACGGTTGCTGAGAAAGACGTCAAGCGCTTGCTCTATGGTTCCGCCCTGTTCTAACTTCAGGATTGGCTTCATGATGTCTTTCAACCGTAAGTCCCATTCGTCCCTACTGGCAGCCATCAATATTTCTGATCGAATCACGAGGCCGCGGATGTTGTCGATGTTCTCCTCGTAAACTGGGATGCGAGAAAAACGGAGAATGGTGTTTTCATCAAGGACTTCCTTAATGGTTTGATTCATATCAAACGCTGACACGACTGTCCGAGGCGTCATTTCATCATCGACCATCACATCCCGGAGGCCAAGGAGGTTGTGGATGATCGTCTCTTCTGCTTCTTCCAATGCCCCTCCAATCTCGCCTAGATCAGCAATGGCTGCGACATCGTCTCGTGTGACCATGGAGTTCTTCGAAGCAGGAAGAATTGATTTGAGGAATTGAATCGGCCCAATGAGGAAAAACAGGGCTTTTGTCATCCACGTAAGGAGGTAGGCGGATGGAGTGGACAACCGTTTCCAATAGGCGGCGCCAAGGGTTTTGGGGATGATTTCTGAAAGGAACAGGACGGCCAAGGTGAGGATGGCGGAAGCGGCCGTGAGTACCTCAACACCCCAAATCTGTTGGACTTGGGAGCCAACTCCAGCTGCCCCCATGGTATGAGCGATAGTATTGAGTGTCAAAATGGCCGTCAAGGGGCGAACCGAGTCATCGCCTTTGAGGTGTTCCCACATACCCGCCGTCCTCTTTCCCTCGTTCTGCAGGATATTGACGTAGGTCTGGGGCGTGGAGAGGACAACTGCCTCAAGAATTGAACAAAGAAAGGAGACACCCAAAGCGAGCGTGATGTAGAAGATTAGGAGACCCATGTCGCCTTCGCCGGTGGCGGTGACAGCAAGACCTGCTGTCGCAATTACGTCAATTGCCATGTTGTCTCGCAGACCCCTACCCTTTCGGGCGTAGTTTACCCGATGAGAGCAGGGTTCTTCAAAATGACCCCACTCTTGAGAGAGTGGAGGTCGGATGCTTAACCAATGGGTGAACCTCAAGAAGCGAGGTCTACTCGCTGGGTCTGGAGGGGCACCATGGTCGATGAACACGTCCTCATTTGCGTCGCATGGCCTTATGCGAATGGCCCGCTTCATCTCGGCCATGTAGCAGGTTGCTACTTGCCCCCGGATATCCAATACCGTTTCGAACGCGCCATGGGCAATCGAGTGTTGATGGTATCAGGTTCTGATGAACATGGCACACCGATAACGGTCACGGCAGAGACACAGGGCATCACTCCACAACAAGTGGTTGACGAATATCATGCAATGAACATGCAAGCTCTCATTGATTTGGGATGCGGTTGGGCAAATTCACTGGACAGTCGCGGACCTGATTTTGGTGGTGCATTGTTCAATCGAACGAGCGACTCAGAACACAAACGTATGGTTGAAGAAAACTTCAGGGCGTTGGAGTCTGGCGGATTTTTCGAGCGGAAAACAACAGAGCAGTATTACGAGGTCAACCCCGACGGGACTGGACGGTTTCTCCCAGATAGGTACGTTGAGGGAACATGTCCTACGTGTGGAGCAGATGGTGCTCGTGGAGATCAATGTGATGCATGCGGTGCCACTTACGAGGCTGTAGAACTCATGAACCCAGTCTCCAAATTAAACCCATCAGCGAGCATAGAAATCCGTGAAACGGACCATCTCTTCTACCGTTTAGACCTGTTTCAAGATGTTCTCGAGCAACACGCTTCCTCACAACAAAGTGCGTGGAAGTCCAACGTGAAATCCATGACGAAGAATTGGTTAGACATGGGACTCCATCCAAGGGCCGTCACACGGGATTTGTCATGGGGGATTCAAGTTCCCTTGGAGGGCGATGATTGGATTGGAAAATGCGTTTATGTTTGGTTTGAAGCTGTCCAAGGCTACTCAACTTGCGCTCGCATCTGGGCAGCTAGAAACGCAGACCATCTGCCCGACGGCAAAGAAACTTGGAAACGATGGTGGAACATCGCTGAAGATGGAACCAAGCCACGCCACCTTTACTTCCTTGGAAAGGACAACATTCCGTTCCACACAGTGATATGGCCTGCCCTTATTCTTGGGCTTAATCATGTGAACAAAGGAATGTCGGCTTCCAAGCCGATTGAACTCCCTGGACCAGGCGAATTTGCGCTTGAAACCAACGTACCTGCGATGGAATACCTCATGCTTGCTGGCGGTCAATTTTCTAAATCTAGAAAACATGCTATATGGCTCCCGTCTTTTTTGGAACGATTCCCAGCAGACACCCTTCGATATTTCTTGAGTGCGCAAATGCCTGAAGAGAAAGATTCAGATTTTACTTGGGATGAATTTGTGGCTAAAATCAACAACGTACTCAATGCGAACTACGGAAATTTCGTCCATCGTGTCCTGACATTGGGTGCCCGTCTACCAATGGAAACTGGCAATTCACCCTTTACGAATTACGATGGACACCCTTCAATTGAAAGGATAAAGCAAGAAGTTGAAGCAGGATTTGAAGAAATCACAAAAGATCTCCAAGGCCATCGGTACAAGGATGCACTGAAAGGGATCATGGCCATCTCCCAACTTGGAAATCAAACCCTTCAGAATGCTGCGCCTTGGAAGCACTTGAAGGAATTGAACGAAGGTCATGAAGAAAGTCTTGCTCATCTCGCTTTCTGTTGGCGTATCGCTCGATTCTTGGCTATAACCACTCAACCCTTCATGCCAACGAGTGCTCAACAACTCTGGACAAATCTAGGAAACGAGGATGTAGTTGCCGATCGACCTTGGAACGACGCCATTGATTGGAATGCTCCGTTAACATGGCGCGATGAGCCACCTACGCCACTCTTTGACCGACTCGACCTCGAGGAAATCTTGGCTACAGAAGAAGATTTGATGGAAGAGTCAGAGGATAAAAGCAGTGTTCACGGCGTTAAAGGTGGAAAGAAGAAAAAAGGTGAAAAGAACATGGAAACAAAAACCGAAGGCATAACGTATCTCGATTTTGAGACCTTCATGAAAGTCAACCTTCGCGTTGGCCGAATAAAACAAGTGGAAGAACACCCCGATGCTGACAAACTCTACGTGGTAAGGCTGGATGATGGTTCAGAAAACGAACGAACCATTTGTGCCGGTATCAAAGAACATTACGAGGCGGATGAAATGGAGGGCAAACTTGTCGTCTTCGTCGAAAACCTCCAACCGCGAAAGATTCGGGGTGTGATGTCTGAAGGAATGATGCTGGCAGCAGACGATGGCGAGGGCGCCGTACGTTTGGTTACCATCGACGGAGACATTCCGCCTGGAAGCGAAGTCCGCTGATCATTGACCCATTCGTTCTCGAACAGCATCCATCACGGCTCTCGATGCTATACGTGTCTGTTCTTTGAGACGAGGGAGTTCCTCCCGAATGGCTCCACCCATTCCTTCAGGAAGGCTGTCAAGGTTGATTTCAACATTGAAGACTGCACCCTTGGCTGCGGCACTGGCCAATAAACCTGCTACGCCAACATCAGAGACCGCGTTTCCATTCCCCTTGGCAGCAAGCTCAGGCAGTAGAATTAACAATTCCACAGCCAAAGAAGCCGTTTCAAATGGAACAATTGCAGCTTCAAGGGTAGCCTTGCGAATAGCACCCCTGCGAACGGTTTTTTCTTCTTCCGTTGTTTTTGGTAAACCAAAACCGTCCATGACTCGGTCGAAGGCCTGACTGTCTTCCATAGCCAATGCATTTGAACGGCCCATTGCGGGAATCGCTATACTCTGAATCTCTTCGGCAATAGCCCAGCCTTCATTCCATTTCTCGTTTCCCAAGGTTAAGTCACAAACCATAATCGAAAGCGAGGCGGCTTGTCCGAGAGCAACGGCAGATGCCGTACCACCACCGGGTGTCGGTGAGGATGATGCGAGAGCTGCTTGAAATTCGCGAAGTGTCATATCTGCCCAATTCATATGCTCACCTTCTTGGCCAATGACCATTCAATTATGTGAAGTTCAGGATCAAATGAATGGTGCACATTCAGCCCTAAACCCTTAACGGCTGCGTCAACCTTTTCTCGGTCAGTTGAAGCAACGGGATTGAAAAACCGGCCCGCTTCGAGCATGGCCGCCAACGGAACCAAGCCCACAATTTCACTTCCGCACAACGTTGTATTGTGATCAGAGGCTAGACTTTCACATGTTTTGAACGCTAGATGTAGAGGGCAGACCTCAACATCGAGGAGATTCATCGAAACTTGGGAAATACCCAGTTCATCTACCGGTACGCCCATCCCCTGTACTTTTGACAACATTCCTCGGCTACGAATTTTACCACCGTTGGCAGATTTGAGCAAACGCCCACTGCTACGAACGATGGAGCCTATTTTCTTCGACACCGACGCCCCAACCTCATTGACATTGACGTTGTACGCCACCAAAATTGAGCGTGCGCCGACGGTGATTCCACCTGCGCGGGCGACGGCATCGGACCATTCTTTGGCCCCTGCGTCTGGCCAACGAGTAGCGTCGCTATGCGATGTTTCGCCCCCGGTAAGCCGGGATTTCAAACCTTCATATTCCTCTTTTCGCAAATGAGAAAGCATGGTTCGCTCCTCACGAACCGCTGCGTGGCCGTAGAGGAAAAAGGGTACATCTCCTCGTTGAGCGAGTCGTTCTACCACGTCTTTGGCCAACGCTGCGCATTCCTCCATCGTAATGTTTCGTAGAGGGACAAACGGGCAAACATCAACCACACCTAAGCGGGGGTGCTCGCCACTGTGCGTTCGCATGTCCAAGAGTTCAATTGATTTCTCAATGAGGGCTATGGCGCCATTCACGACTGCATCTGGCTCGCCTGCGAAGGTGATTACAGTCCGATGGTAGTCGTGGTCTGGTTCTACGCCGAGGACAGTACATCCGGATGTGTTCTCCACAGCCTCAACAATGAGATTGATTTTGACGTGGTCCCTTCCCTCGGAGATGTTAGGGACGCATTCTACCAACTGAGAAGCCATGCAAGTTGGCTCTGCATTGGGTCTTTGAATGTTCTTCGTCAGACTTCAAGAGTAGAGCCTTTCCGGCGAGGCAGTAGTACTGCCCTGGG
>Ga0181422_1000052_pt1 | contig 32520 bp, 21 predicted proteins | sample 45SPOviralmetaG_FD_130147 | JGI IMG/M metagenome (GOLD analysis project Ga0181422, IMG submission 130147) | Marine viral communities from the oligotrophic San Pedro Time Series (SPOT) site, San Pedro Channel, CA, USA - 45 SPOT_SRF_2013-07-18 | ecosystem: Environmental > Aquatic > Marine > Strait...
CATCCTTCCGTTCATCTTTGGATTCCTCGACATCGATACGGAGGTCGGTGCCGCCGCTACCATGCTTTACAGCCTCGAGACCTTGGCGGTTGGATTGTTGTTGGTGCCCGTGTTCATCAACCTACTCATCACTGCGTCCAACCGCGGTGATAAGGAACTCCAAACCAGCGTTTGGTTCCTCGTCATCGGCGTAGCCGCCTACATTCTCTCCATGATCTACATGTTCTTCGGTGAACTTGCTGACGCCACACAGGTGGTATGGTTGGCAGAGCGCGTGGCCCATGGTTGGGTTCCACTCGCTCTCATGTTCTCTGTTGGCTACCACGTGATTCCAATGGCGGCAAAGCAGCCCATCTGGTCGGCATCCATGCGTTCCGCTAGCATGTTCTTGTTGTTCATCACCATCCCGCCGTTCTTCATGACCGATGCGTCCGCCAGCAACTTTGTAACCAACCTCGGTGCCATTCTTTTGACCCTTGGTGTTCTCCCTATCTTTGCTGCTTCCATCAACCTCTTGATGACGGCAGCTTCAGGCCTCAGTGAGGTGGTGAAGAAGCCCGGAGCCATGGCCGCTACAATGGCTTTCCTCGCTCTTCCCTTCTTCGCCATTGGTGGTTATTTCACCGCCATGGACACCTTCGTTGGCACCGGTGCTCTGGGCACCATGGGCCATGTGGTCAACATGGGCATGATGTTCACTGTCGGTGGATTGTTGATTCTTGCTGGTGTGTTCACCAACTACCCCAACGCCATCGGAAAACCACTCGCCACCCCCTCGACAGGAACCCTCGCCACATGGATGGTTATGGTCGGCGGTATCGCTTCAACGCTGATTTATATCATCGGTGAATTCACCGCCAATGCCGTTTCAGCCACGGAGGTTGAGGACGTTGTGGCCAACAACGGAGGCTTCTACCTGACCGGGGCAGCTATGTTTTACCTCGTTTCAATCGGAGCCATCCTCTCAACCATGGTGGTCATTCGAACGGGGATTTCCTCAACCGGGCGTTCTCTGGAATTAACCGAAGCATCCGATGTGTCAACCTACACGCTCACAACGGGCTCCTCAACAACCATTCGCGACCTCATCGGTCGTGGCGTTGGCGTCGATACCCAACTGGTCGTTAGCGAAACCGAAGCCAACGAGGGTGGTTCCACCATCATCGGCGTGGATTCAGCTCTTCACAACGATGAGATCAAGGAATTCCCAACGACCGCAAGCACGGTGATGATTGATTTCGTCCAGTACCTTACCAACACCAATCAATCCGTCTTCCAATTGTTCCGCAGCATGGACCTCGACGACTCCGGGAAAATTGACAGCCGTGAGTTCCTCGCTGCCCTTGAGTCCTCCAACATTGATGCTCTTTCTTCCATTGAAGCGAGTGAACTCGTGGCCGGCATGGACCTTGACGGGGATGGTGAATTGAACCTGCCCGAACTTGACATCGCCATCGCTCAAATCAAGCGAGACCACGACATTGTCGCCTCTCAAGAAGAGGAGTGAACCTACGATAGGGCGTGCATAGTGTGCGCATTGGTCTGGTCGGAAAACCAAACGTTGGCAAATCCACGTTCTTCAGCGCAGCCACCCTGGCTCAGGTGGACATCGCGAACTATCCATTTTGTACCATTGACCCCAATGTAGGAGTTGCTTTTGTTGAAGCACGTCTCGCTTGTCCATGCAAGGAATTACGGGAAAAATTAGAGGCTGATGGTCGCTTAGAAGCAGCCGCAAATAACGACCCGCGTCAAGGCAGTCTGTGCGAGCCCAGGACTGGAAGTTGCGTTGGTCATCGACGCTCTGTGCCCGTGGCGCTCGTGGATGTTGCAGGGCTAGTTCCCGGCGCAAGTGAAGGGCGTGGAAGAGGCAATGCCTTTCTCGCTGATTTAGCCAATTGCGATGTATTGATCCAGGTCGTTGATGCCGCAGGGTCAACCGACCTTGAAGGCCAATTCAGAGGGGCATCAGCCACCACGGAAGAAGCCGTGCAGTCCGTTCGTGCAGAGATTGAATTTCTTGAACATGAGTTGGATGCGTGGATTGGCGGCCTTCTTGAAGATGGTTGGAATCGAGGCGTGCGTCGAGTTCAGGCTGAAGGTGAAAAGGGCTTGACCTCCTTTATCCAAGAACGCCTCAGCGGACTTGGAGCTACCTCAACTCGTGTGGCTCAAGGAATGATGAATTTCAATGCCGTTCATCAATCGGAACACCAGCCCTGGGATTGGGACGCCACCTCATTGCATTTGCTCGGAAAGTGCATGCGTGCACAACTTTTCCCCATCGTCTACGCAGCGAACAAAATGGACATTGCCCCGCCTGGCGTTCTTACCTCGTTTGCTGACCGAACGATGGTAGCTTGCATGGCTGATATGGAGTTGGCCTTGCGGCGTGCGACTTCTTCAGAACTCATTGACTACCAAAGTGGCAGTTCAACCTTTGAATTGAGGCAGGATGCTACGTTGAACGACGCCCAAAGAAAAGCGTTGGATCACATGAATCAGCGACTTCAATCGGCTAACGGTACGGGCTTGGCGAAGCTGCTGGATGAAGTCCTTTTCGACCAACTCCATCACATTGTGGTGTATCCGGTTCAAGACGAAACCCATTGGGTCGACGGGGATGGACGTGTTCTCCCCGATGCCTTGGTGGTTCCACTCGGTCTCCACGCCAAAGCGCTGGCGGGGCGCGTTCACACCGACCTTGAGGCAGGATTTATTCGCGGTGTGGATGGACGTACGCGTCGCGTGGTCGGTGCCGACCATGAGATGAGCGATGGTGACGTGCTGAAGATTCACGCAAAGTCCTGAACGCTGGCTCAGTGGCCCTTTGGACGGTCATAGGCTGGAGTTAACCGAGCCATGTCTCCAGAGTGCTGTCCACCTCGATAGATGAAGAGCACAGGGGCTGCCAAGGTGAGCAGAATGAGGAGGAGGAGGAAGAACAGCCCCCATGGCTCCACGTCGGAGAGGGTCGATCCCCAAAGAATCCACAAGAACGGAAGGTAAAGGAAAATGCTGTACCGACGTGCCACCGCTGAAAATCGGGCACTTGAGGTCTGCTTTTCAAACAGCACAGGGGCCTCTTCTTGTGTCACCAATCCCATCTCAACGCCGCATCGGACGCACACTTGGGTTTTCGGCCCGTTGCCGTGAATAAAGAACTCACGGGGGTAAGTGCTACCGCAGTGTCGACAGATTGGCATGGTACTCCCTGTTCTCACCCAACGCCAAGGGATTCTTCAACCATCCGCTTGAGTGGAAAGAAATTGCGCAATGAGTTGCTGACCGTCCCGTGAACCAATGGACTCGGGGTGGAATTGGACTCCATGGATGTTGAGGGTTGGATGGCGCACACCCATGATGAGTCCTGAATCGGCTTCCACGGCATTGACCGTGAGTTGATGTTGTCCGTTTTCCACGGCGACAAGGGAGTTGTATCGGGTCATTTTCAACTTGGAGGGCTGGGATGAAAACACACCAGAACCGTCGTGTTCAATGCCAACCGGTACGCCGTGAATGGGGCCAAAAGGAGAAGTTTTGACGTGTCGGCCGTCGGCCAATGCCAGCGCTTGATGTCCAAGGCACACACCCAGAACTGGCATCGTGAGTTGGCCGGCCAGGGCGTGATGAGCCAATGCCATGGTCAACGAAGCATCCTCGGGACGGCCTGGACCCGGGCCGAGAATCAAATGTGAGGGGGCGAGTTGTTCGAGAAGATCATGCAGCGCTACTGGGTCGAACCATCGTTCGCTTTGCGGTGAGCGGCCTTCAAGGAGGGTGATATCCCGTCCTGTTTGGGCCACGGCATCAGCGATGTTTAGAGAAAATGAATCCAGGTTGTCAATGAACAAGACGCTTCCTTTGACGTCTTGGTCAAACGCTTCCTTGAGGGTACGGATGTGGCCGCACCTCCCCTCCATTTGAGGGGTTTTTGGCGGGTCGAGGGGATGGATTCCAAGCGTCCCACTGGGCAAGGTCGTATGCTCTTCACGCATCCATCCAGCGGCGATTCGGAGAGCAACCCCTTTCCAAGCCGCTTCTTCGACCTCTTTTTTGGGTTGTGAGGCAATGGTGATGCCTCCGCCAGCCCCCACCGAAGCGTGCCACTTTCCGCCAACTGTGTGAGCCTCGAGTGTGCGAATCAATATGTTCCATGCCGATTGTCCGGAGTGGACGTCGATGTAGCCAATGGAACCCGTCCAAAACGACCTTGGCATTTCTTCCAACTGGTCAATGACAGCACACACCATGGTTCGTGGGCAACCGGTAATGGACCCCCCGGGGAAAATGGCTTGAACGGCATCGGCTCCTGACGTCTCCGGCTTGATGGTCGCCGTGATATGGCTGACCAAATGTTGCACGTTGGCGTAGGCTTCAACGTCAAAGCGTCCCACATTGACGCTGCCTGAACGGGCCACAGTTGTGAGGTCGTTCCGCATCAAGTCCACGAGCATTCGGTGTTCAGCCCGCTCTTTTTGATCGCTGATCATCTGTTCTCGATAGCGGGATGCCTCTTCGATGTCGGTCCCTTGAGGGCATGTACCTTTGATGGGCGAGGTTTGCAGGGTCGTTCCATTCACCATCAACAAGGATTCTGGGCTGGAACTGGCCAGTGCGAACCCCAAATCGTGGGCGTGAGTGTAGGCGGAGAACGGGGCGGGGTTGCTCCTCATCAATCGCTGGTAAACGGTGTAAGGGTGGTCAATCTCGCCCTGCCAATGCTTTCCGACGTTTACTTGGTAAACTTGCCCGTTGACAATACCCTGGCGCACAGCTTCAACGTTGTCTTCGTGGGTCTCATCGGTGTGCGTGACGACTTCCCGGTGAGGTTGAGGTGAGGTTACTGAAACCGGTTGCCCATCCCATGCCAAGACTTTCTCAGCCGCCGCGCACCAGTCCAGGTTGTTTCCAAACACGTGGGGGGTGTCGTTCTCATGGTCCACGGCTATACCTCCATCAATGCGCCAAAGAACGGCGAGCAGGTTCCCCTCATCCGGCGGGTGCTGTAGTCGAATCGGTTGGGTCCATTGAACCAAATCATAAGCCAAAGCACCGGACCAAAACGGGCCTCCGGGAAGTCCAACCGATGGAGCGCAAACAAAAGGGATGTCCGGGGTTTCCGCTTGCAATTTGAAAAATAAATCTCCGAGGTCAGTCGCTCGCAGGGTGACGCTGTGGTACCACGAACCGTGTTTCCACTCTTCCACCTCTGCTTGTAGGATTGTCTCGTTGTCCATCAGTCGAAGGTCTCCGGTGAGAGGCTCATGCGGTTCCGCAGCAGGCATATGGTGCCTTGACGGCTGTCGAATCACCACCCTTTTGATGGCTGGGGCCGCCACGAGCGACCACGTTGCGAGATGAGAAACAGGTCCACCTGAGACCAGCAACAGGCGGTCCGGCGCTCCAAAGCGAAAGGCACCATCTCCGGAGAGTTGGTTGGCTTCCAAAGCCTCAACGATGGCCATCACGCGCTCAGACATGGTTTGGCCCCACGAAGGACCACGTGCTCTCCTCGGTAAAATGTTGGGACAGCAACCGATGACAGGCCGTTGACAACGCCTGCGATGAGCCGAGTTGAATTCCGTCCAGGGCGCCCACCCTGCACACGCCCATGCCCGTGCCAACCAACACGAATTCTGCGCAACGAGCCACGGTCCGTTCGTTCAATTTGCCTTTTACCACGGGCAGACCGACGGTTGGAAGCATGGTCTCGAGCAGGCCAGCCGTCACTCCATCAACGCCACCTTCGGAAGACGGAGCCATCCAGACCGTTCCGTCCTCATCAAGCACCAATGGCGTGGCGCGATCACCGTCGACGATGGCATGTTCATGGACGAGCAAGGCCGCATCGCATCCTGCCGTCTCAGCGGCTTCCATGGCGGCTACATAAGCCGTCCAATCACCGTGTTTGGTGCCGTTTGTCCGCTCGTTCCAACGCGGCGCAGGTACAGAAATGGCGTCAATTTCCTCATTTCGAATGACAAGGGGTCGCCGACGTACCTCCCATCTTCCTTGACCCGTTGTGGCAACTCGTGCCAGTTGCCATGAGTCTCCTTCGCCCTCGATGCTGACCGATGGAGTTTCAGACGGGAGCGTAAGGCGCAACCTTTGGGCATGCTCCCTCATTCGCTGAAGGTGGCGTGGCCAGTCGGCCACCGCTCCATTTTCCTTCACCAGAACAGTGGTGAACACTTCGGTACGCGGGCCCGCTGAAGCCATCATCCACCCTCACAGCAAGTCGTCAAGGAAGGAGGTATCAATTTCCGGCATCTTTGGCGCAGCAGCCGGCTCGTCAAGCAATCCGTCCAGCAGATTTTGGTCAACTTGGGGCCTCAACACCGGTTGCGTTGCTTGGTAGGCGGGTCGGCCGTAATCCGGGTTTTGAATGGCGTTCGCAGCGGCATAAATGTCGTTGGCCTGCTGGGTTGAGATGCCCGGTGGTGCTGCCGGTGCAGCTGGCGGAGCTGCTGGAGCAGGCGAAGCAGATGGTGAATCCCAACTGGTGTCCTGTATCCCCCAGGTAGCTTCCTGAAGTTCCCAACTCTTGGAGCGGCGATTGGAACTGCTTCGGGTTCGGACAACAATGATCAGGAGGAGGACCACGACAAGAAGCATACCTGCAGCGATGAGGTTGGGTCCGGTCAACAGGGACTCAAGGCTGAGTTGCCCACCGTTATCGCCTTCACCTTCATTGCCTCCTTCGTCGCCGAGTGCATTCACCTTCACCGCTTCAACCGTGATCTTGGCCACGGTGTCATCGTATGGAACGACAGCGACATAGTAGGCCGTTGAATTGTCAAGACCCTCAAACAGTTCGTTGGTGATGAGGAAGGAATTGGCAGAAACGGTTTGGCCGACCATGGTAGCGTCTTCAGTGGTGGTGAACATGTCTTCACCGATGTAGATGTGGTATCCTCGTACGTTGGCATCAACAGAGTGTTGCCACTCCACAAAGACACTGGTTTCTTCGAACCAATCGGCTTCAACTTTTTCGATGTCCGGCAGGTAAACGCCGGGATCGGTGATTCCTTCGTCGGTTGCAGCGGCTGATACCATTGTGAGGGTGTCAACGTGGGCATTTCCAGAGGAATCCATGACCACGACCGCCACCCAGATTTCTTGCCCCGCAATTACAGGCACGTCGTCAGCGATGATGTCGATGACCAACGGAAGTGTGGGTGAGCGTTCCAACGTGGTGATTGGATTGAGGGCAAGTTGTGTGCCTTGCCGTCCAACCATGCCTTCGAAATTGTATGTTTCAGCGTACACAAGGTACTCCCAGGCATCATCAGCTTCCGACAATTCAAACGAGAGCAAGAGGGCGCTGCCATCGTCGTTAGGGCGGTCGACAAGCGTAATCTCGGTCAATCGACTTGGAGCGGTGTTGTCGTTGATGTTGTCAATGGGCGTGACGGTCGCTTGGGTCAATTCCGTGAGGTGAACATTGCCTTTCAAATCGTGGACGGTCACGGCGACGAACAACTCCACGTTGGGTTGAATCAGGCCAGGAGCGCCATCGGAAAGCAGGCCACCGCTTGGGACGAGCAGCGCTGTGGACAGGGTGAGTTCAATCGGGTTGGTTCGCTCGTCTATCCATTGCTTGTTGAAGGAAAAACAGCCACAAGCATCCGGGTTGTTGCCAAAGGCAGCGTAGGCAAGCGAGAGGTCTTCAACGGGTGCGTTCGACACCCAGACGGTGTAGGAGGCAAAGTCCTCAATGGTGGATGGTTCCCAGACCACATCGATGGCTGTACCGTCGTCGTTGGCGTGATCATACGCCATCAGGGTGGTAATGCGTGGTGGTGTGCCACCCTGTCCAACGATGTTTTGGAGAGGTGAGGCTACATCGAGCAAAACATTCTCTGTGTTTCCGTTCAGCCAAACGTCGTAGGCCACCACACCAACGGTGTACTCTTGTCCATCGATGAGGGGTACACCATCGAGCGAGGAGACAATGGTTTCGTTGACATCGCAGGGATTCACAACGGCGGCTTGGGAATATCCCTCAACGCTTGTCAGGCCACCGTCCTCAGGAACATGGTTACCGAGTTTCATGAACACCGTGTAGAAGGCACAGTCATCGGCCGCACTGAGGTTCCATGAAACGGCTAATCGTCCACCCTCATCTTCGGGGACGTCGCTCAGTTGGGTCCCTAGGATTGGGTCAGGAGCATCGTTGTCGTTCAGTTCGCCTGTGGGTACAACAGGGCCGACCACAGTTACATTGGACAGGTTTTCTTGACCGACTTGGTCCACGCAGGTGAATCCAATCCAAACTGGTACACCCGGAGTTTGTTTGATCGTGGACTGGTTGCCTTCGTTTGGAGCATAGGACGTGAATGGTGTTCGTCCAAGCGCATCAAGCATTGGCGTGGTGGAAACATAGACGTTGGTGGTTGCGAGGTCCAAGGCAGTGCAACGGGCCCATTCCAATTCAATGTCTCCATCATCTCCGTTGCTGCCCATGGCGCTGGCCGTAGCCCAGAGTGGTGCTCCGGGGACCTCGTCGCTGGGTGATGCGGGTCCAAACGGTGCTGAGACCTTGCCCCAGCGACCGTCGGTGTATTCGGCCACCACCACGGCGTAGTAATCTGTCCCGTCAACGAGAGGTACGCCATTGGCGGTTTCAATGTCGGCCGTTAGACGGCTGTGCAAGGAAATGGCCTTGTCCGGTGATTGGCCGAGCAATTGCAGTTCGGTTGGTGGCGTAGCCCAGGGCCCATCATTGAGGAAAACAAGGTAGCGTGCGAAATCTTCGTCATGAACCAACGACCACGAGGCCGTCAGCACACCGCCACCATCGTCAGGTCGGTCAACCATTCCTTGCATGGCTACTGGTGTGTCCGTGCGTACGTAATCGTAGGTCAACCGTGCTTCGAGTGAGCCGTTGGTTGGGGAGAACAGTTGGAGGGAGATGTGGCGCGTGTTGTTGTACAGCTGCCCGTTGTCCACCGCATCTTGAAGGGCGCTCAACAGGTTCGGGTCGTCGCTCAGGTTGAGGGTCACATCGTACTCAAGGCTGACCGATTTCGCCCAAACTGCGGCTCCGGTGGTTGGTGAGGTCATCACCACAGGAACGTTTTGGAACAGCAGGCCGTGGACACCAGGCGTCCCCAGCGTGTCATCCAGCGCATAGGGGCTGCCCGGGCTGACCAGATCGATGGACATTCCAAGATGAGTCATGTCAGTGATGTTGAGGCCGCCGCCATTGCCCATAGCTCGGACGGTCAAGGGAAGTGCGCGGCGCATGGAGGTTGAATCCACGGGTGTGAACTGACCGTTTTTCTCCCATCCTTTCAGACCTTCTTCGGTCAAAGCCCAGAGGTAATTGGCACCAATGGCTCCTGCTTGGGGCTCCAATGCTCCGAGGTAAGTAATTGGAAGGTGCCCTCCGCTGCGAGCTTCTGAAAGCATGATGTTGTTTTGAGAGCCAACGGACATTACATGGGTACCATCGCTCACCATGTGGACCACAGGATATTGAATTTGGAACGAGGAGGTTCCGTCCTCAAAGTCTCCACTCGTGGCGTTCCAGTGGGTGAGCGAGCCCACATCAGTGGCCATGTGAAGGCCCCACCAATCGGCAGCGAGGGCGGTGACGGTGTTGGATGGGAGTTGGTCGAATCGATGCGTGGAAATGACTTGCTGAGTGCTTGGGTCAACCAATGTTACGCCGGGCCGGTCGGCTCCTCGCCCGTCGTGGCTGATGATGACCGTCGAAGTTCCCGTGTTGGTCGTCGATACGGCAAGACCCCAAGTTGACAGGCCCATGAGTCCGTCAGCGACGGTCATGGTGGTGCCGCTTTGGGTTGAGGGGTCCCACACGAAGAGGCCTGCAGGCGTGGCCATGTAGATGTCTGAGCCCACGGCGAAGACATCTTCGACGACATCACTGGGCAGGCCGTTTCCTACGGTGATGGAGTCCATCCAGTCGTTGGTTGTGTAATTCCAGCGACCGATTCCTCCGTTGGTGGCGATGTACAGCACGCTGGTCGTATCTGTGAATCCGTTGACGATGTTCGATGGTAGGCCAGCAATAAGTCGCCCGTTACCGAACTGAGACGTCGACGGGTCGAACATTTGAACGCCGGGGGGGCTTCCACCATCGCCAGCAAGCCCGATGACCAATTGACTGTTGAACGTGTGCATGGTGTCGAACTTTCCGTGCAGTGAACCACCGATAGAGGAAATGGTTCGAGTCAGGGTGTCCAATTTGAGCATGCCACCGGGGTTGGAAGCGATGAAGAGGTCAGTGCCGTGAAGGTGAAGGTCGCTAGCGACCGTGTTCCCTGGCAAGGTCCATCCAAACTCCCATTCGACGGTCCCGTTAGGCATGAAGGTCCCTTGCAAGAGCCCTGTACCTGTGCCGCCAAAGTTCCCGGTATTGGCCGATGTCCCAGTGGTTGCCCAAAGATGAGTGGCGTTGGCGACGATCGAAGTCACCTGGCCGCTGACGAGACCGGGCAAGTCAACCACAGTCTGCCTTCCGGCTGAAGAAAGGGTCGCGACTTCGCTGTACCCGGAAGAGCCGCCTGCTCGGCCAATGAGCCATTCCGAAGAACCACTGAGCCATTGGAGTGAGGTTACCGGGGAACCGGCTCCCTGTACTTGGGCTTGGAGGGCAGTTGCACCACTGGCGACCAGCGTTGAGTATCCACCTGCGATGAGGTTGCTACCAGAATTTCCGACAGCGTGGCCAACAATGAGTTGGGAACCAGAATGCGAAAGAGAATCGTACCACACACGGTCGCTTGGAAGGTTGTGGCTTGCCGTGGTCAAACTCGAAAGGAAGGCTGCGGTGCCGTAGCTGTAGCGACTGATGGGCTGATTATCGTTGTAGTAGCCGATGTAAAGCGTGTTCTGATTGTCACAGGTGACGGAGGCAGGAGCGGTCCCATCGAGTTGGCTGCGGTCAAAGTCAGACAACACCGTGGCGTTTTGCAAATCGATACGAGCGATGCCTCCGTTGTTGTTGTACATGGCAATGTTGAGTACGCCACCGCACGACTCCATTGAGATCGGATAGCCATCGGGGATGTTGTTGGTGGAGTCTGCTGGGTATGCCGTCCATGCCCCGGCCGAATTCCGATGAGAGATGATGCCTTCGCGGAACTGTCCGAAGCCGGTGAAATCTGCGCCTCCAACGACCAGGTTGGTTCCATCGCTCCACAATTCGTAGAAGATGTCACCTGCGTTGCTTGGCAACCCATTGCCAGCTTCCCACGTGGTGTTCCACGTGTTTGTCCCTTCGTTGTAGCGGGCAATACCGTCTTCGGTAGCGAACAGTGTTTCTCCGTTGTGTTCAACGATTCCACGTATGGGGAACTCGAAATTTGTCCACGAATTGACCAAGGTTTGGCTGCTGTCGTAGAGCTCGAGTTTCAATTCACCCCACGACACCCACGTGTTTCCGTTGGTCGACTCGTAAGCAGTGACTCGGTCAATGGATCCCGTGGGTAGAATGTTGCCATCGAAGGCCGCGTTGATGGTGTTCCAGCGGGCAATGCCTCCTGATCCGTCGCTGTTCCACCACTGCCCGGAGACTACGCTGACCATCAGCGTGTCGCCTGACATTTCCATGTTGACGATGTCGCCACCGTTTTCACCGACTTGTGCTCCGACGTCGAGGTTGCTCAACGCCGTCAAGTTGAACACGTCAAGTCGGCTGACTTCATCGCTTGCTGTTCTGGCGTGGTAGTACAGGATGTTGTTGTAAATCAACATGTCATGTGGAGCGCCGTTGGCGTTGTAGAGGTTGCTGTTTCGTTCGATGTCGTAAGCCTCGCCACCGGTTGTGATGTTGATGAGTTGGAATCCATCATCGCCACCCACCCACAGGAGGTTGGCGCGAATGTCTGCTACCAAGCCGGTCACGTCATCGTTGCCACCATCGAGGACACCGTTGCTTTCAGTGAACGGTGTCAACCATTGGTTGGAGGTGATGTTGTAGCGAAGGACGCCAAGCCCCTCGGTTCCGATGTAGGCGATATCCCCCATGATCTCAACCACGGCATTACCCGTCTGGGTGCCTTGGCCCCAGTTGTAGTCGTGCTGGAAGTTGGATTTCGTGATGAGGCCAACGCCTGAAGTGGTGCCGCCATAGACGTAGCTGTTGTCGACTCCTACACTGTACGTAGCCCAGTTGGGCATACCGTCGTAGACGTTCTGGCAGTCGTTGATGCCCATCGTTGCGATGCTGTACTTGCAAACACCGATGTTGGTGCCAGCATACAGACTTCCACCGCTGATGCTTGATTCTACAGCGAAGTCATAGAATTGCTGAGGGCGGGTTTGCCAAGAGGAGCCTTGACCAAAAGTGGTCATTTGATTCCCGTCCCATTTTCGTGCACCTTGCTGAGTACCAATGTAGAGGTTGACTCCGTCCGTCGCAAGGGCATAGATTTGGTCGGATGGGAGCAAACCACCGCGATTGCCCGCCGTGAGGGGTGCAAGGATTTCTCCCGTGCTGATGTCTTTTCTTGCTACTCCGTAGCCTTGAAGCCCGAGGTGAAGCACGTTGCCGACCATGGCTACGGGCGCGTAATTTACGCCGTTGATTCCTGTGGAGCCCCACGGTTCGAGCCAGGTGTCGTTGGAGATGTCGTAGCGAAGCAGTCCTTTGTCTTCCGTGGCCACATAAGCGGTATCGCCGAACACGGCAACGTCGCCAAGGAATGAAGTGGGCAGGCCGTTGGTGGTGTCGTAGGATGTACAGCCACCGTTGACGCGGTCAAAGTGAACGAACACACCACTGTCAAGGGACATGATGACGCTGTTGACATCGGCGACCATGCTGACGATGTTGGCTGACCCGGGGTAGCAACCGGATGTTCCATCGTAGGTTTGAACGCTCGTACCAGAGGTGTCCATTTCCTCGACGACGGGTGAGCCTTCCATGGCGATGAACAACGAGGTGGCACCCTGTTGAGCGGCTGGCGCCGCCACTATTTCCACAACGTTGTCGTTCACGTTCCAAGGGGAAAGCCAAACCGAATTCCCGATGTCGTACCTCAGCACCAGCATTGAGTTGTCTGCAGAGCCGATGTAGAGGGTGTTGTCAACCTCGACCAACGTCGTCATGTCATCGGTTGCTGGAGCGCTGGCGAGCAGAATATTCCCTTCAACAAAAGGTGTTTGGCCCGGCGAGAGGTGAATCAAATTACCGCTACCGTCGTCCACGAGCAAACCGTCTTTTGCAGGGGACGCATCTCCACTTGAAGGCCACATTGCAAGGGAAACTCCGCCGTAGTCCAAACCAAGCGTCTGAAGATCGTAGGTGGTCGAGAACACGCCGTTGGTGGTGTTGTAGGTGTGCAAGGAATCGCCGTTGAGTATGTAGAGGATTGAACCAACTCGTTCAACACCGGCGATGGAATCGTCAGCCAACCAGTTCGCTGAGTTCCACGTGGAAAGCCAAAAGCCCGCAACGTAATCGAAACGCCCTAGCCCATTGTCAGGTGAGCCCATGAGAAGTTGATTCCCGGAAACTGCCATGTGCGTGATGATGTCGGAGTGCAGGTTGTTCGCTGAACTCCAGGTTGAGAGACCATTGGTGGTCGCCGTGTCGTATCGAAGGACACCGACGCCCTCCAAGCCAGCATAGACAACGCCGCTAACTTCGATCATCGACAAGACATCTCTCTCGGCGCTCGCTGATAGAGAAACTATGTTCCATGAGGCTCCGTCCCACTGATGCAATCCTTGACCGTTGGCAGCAAAGACATCGCCACCGCTCGTCATCAGGAAACGGTCAGCGTCAAGGTCACCCAGTGGTGGTTGAGCGCTGCTGTCCGTGAGGGAAATTGCTCGGAAGGTGCCGTCGCCCAGCAGGAGATGGAGCAGACCGCCGTTGATGTCCATCACCATGTCAACCACGCCACCTTCATTTTCGAAATCATAGACGTCGATGACGTTTGGTGAGTTGGCCGCACTCAGAAGAAGAAGTCGGTCGTTCACCGCAAGGTAAAGCACACCGGTGTCGGGGTTAGAGGCCGACGAGCGCATTTCGAAATCAAAGGGCGTGAGGGAAACCAAGGGGTCGGCTGGCGCCAAGACCTCAATCACCATGTCCGTGATTTCTGCGTCGGACGGAAGGTCCCACCCAGCGCCAGAATTGCTGTTTGGATTGAGTCGCCCGGCGTAGGTCGGTCCGGTGGTGAAACCGTTGGCCTCTCCAAGCACGCCCAGCCCGCGCCAGTCGAACAGCGAGGTGCCCATACCGTCCACGATGAGTTGAGGTTCTTGGATGACCATACCGTCTTGGCCGCTGGCTCGGATTTCGAGGGTGACGTTGGACAGCTCTGCGCCAGGGGCGAAGGACAAATCCCATTCTGTGGTCGCTCGTTGACCGGTTTCTGGGACCGCACCAACGGCGTCCAGCACGACCCATCCGGTATCGTTGCTTCCTTCCAGTGGCCATGTTACGCCACTCGGCTCAGCGTGAGCGGAGGCCAAGGGTGTGGTGAGGAGTGGCCCCATGGACATCAGCACCATGAGGAGGACCATTGAGACGGCCCGTTGCCGTTGCCCACCGGCACGGTTACTCAAACGGGGCTGTTTCATAGACACAGGGGTATTTTTCACTTATTTGAAGGGAAGCCTTCGCTGACTGAACAATGCTCCCGAGTGAAAGGGAGTTTCCGGCCTCTCAGTTCCTCGTCCAAAGGCGCTTCAGCGGCCCTCATGTCCGCACAACAATCAAACCCCGCCTTCTCGCCGTTTTGTTGGGGATGTCCATGTCCAACAGCAAGAAAGAGGAGAGGTTGCGCAAAGAAGCGCTTGAATACCACGAGGCTGAACCCCAAGGAAAAATCAAGGTCGTGCCCACCAAACCTCACTCCACGGCGCATGAACTCAGTTTGGCTTACTCGCCCGGTGTTGCCTACCCCTGTTTGGAGATTGAGGAGCGTCCTGAGGATGCTTATCGCTACACTTCCAAGGGCAACCTCGTAGCCGTGATCTCCAACGGTACCGCTGTTTTGGGCCTCGGTAACATTGGGGCCTTGGCCAGTAAACCCGTGATGGAAGGCAAGGGATTGCTCCTGAAAACTTTCGCTGGAATCGACGTGTTTGACATTGAGGTCGACACCGAGGATCCCGAGGAATTCATCAGCACGGTTGTTAACATTTCAAAGACATTCGGGGGCATCAACCTTGAGGACATCAAGGCGCCAGAATGCTTTGAGATCGAACGTAGAATTGCCGAGGCGACCGATATTCCTGTCATGCACGACGATCAACATGGCACAGCTATCATTTCCGCAGCGGCCCTTCTCAATGCTGCCGAACTTCAAGGAAAAGCACTCGGGGACCTCAAAGTCGTCGTGATTGGGGCTGGAGCGTCGGCCATTGCCTGCGCCAACCACTACGTGGCCGTCGGTGTGAAACAGGCTAACATCACCCTCGTTGACAGCCAAGGAATCGTGACCAAAAACCGTCTTGAAAACGGGGAGCTGAACGAATACAAGGCCCCCTTTGCTCACGACCGCCCAGCAGGGGAATTGGCCGATGCGCTAAGCGGCGCGGATGTTATGCTCGGGCTCTCCCGAGGTGGACTCGTCACCAAGGATATGGTGGCCAGCATGGCGGAAAAGCCGATCATTTTCGCACTGGCCAACCCAACGCCGGAAATCCTTCCGGAAGAAGTGCTCTCAGTGCGCACCGACGCCATCATCGCCACGGGACGTTCGGATTATGCCAACCAAGTGAACAACGTGCTCGGTTTCCCATACATTTTCCGAGGAGCATTGGATGTTCGTGCACGAGACATCACACAGAACATGAAGATGGCAGCGACCAAAGCGCTCGCTGCCCTCGCCAAAGAACCCGTCCCGGACTACATCTCAGCAGCTTATGACGGCGTAGTCATGCAGTACGGTCCCGAATACATCATCCCCAAACCCTTCGACCGCCGCGTCCTCATTTGGGAAGCTGCCGCTGTTGCTCAAGCTGCCATCGAAGAGGGAGTAGCCGGGGTTTCAGCGGACGAATTTGACGTCAACCGATACCGAGAAGAATTGGAAGCCCGTTTGGGAGAATCCTATTCCGTCATGCGGCAGATGATCAACCAAGTGAAAGGAAAAGGGAAGCGAATTGTCTTCCCAGAGGGCGACAAAGAGCCGGTTCTTCGGGCTGCAGCACAACTCGTGGACCAGAACATTTGCTACCCAATTCTGCTTGGCCCCGTGGACCGCATTGACCGCATGGTGGAGGAACTCGGGTTGAACTTCGACTACGAAGCTTACGACCCGCGCCATGATGAGCGCCGAAAAACGGTTTACGCTAACGCCTTTTTCAAGCGAAGGCAGCGGAAGGGAACAACTTGGCCAGATGCTGCTCGTTTGCTCAAGAGCCGACCTTACTTTGCCGCTCAGATGGTTCATGCCGGAGATGCCGATGGATTTGTTGGAGGCGTAAGCCGAAATTACGCCGACGTCCTTCGCCCGACCCTCGAACTGATTGGAAAGTCAAAAGACGCTCACTGCGTCATTGGCTGCTACATGATGAACGTCAAAGGTCGGACCATTTTCCTCGCTGACGCCACCGTGAACGTGTACCCTGACAGCCGCACCCTTGCTGAAATCGCGGTGCAGACCGCTAAGGTCGCCCGTCGCTTTGGTGTCGTGCCGCGTGTGGCCATGCTTTCATTTTCCAACTTTGGTTCCACTCGGGCTCAACGTTCAGAGCGGATTGAAGAAGCGGTCATTATGGCTCGCACCCTCGACCCGACCTTGATGATCGACGGGCCGATGCAGAGTGATACCGCCCTCAATCCAGCTGTCCAAGATGATTATCCATTCATGAAATTGGTCGGTCCCGCCAATGTGTTGGTTTTGCCAAACCTTGCCTCGGCCAACATCGCCTACAAGTTGCTTGAAGAGCTCGGTGATGCTGAAATGACCGGACCAATCCTCGAAGGCATGGCCCATCCTGTTCAACTCGTCGCTCGGCAAGACGGCGTTCGCCACATCGTCAACATGGCTACCATTTGCACGGCTGACGCCATTCGCAAGGACAACTACTGGGAGACGCTCATCGACGATGAAACGACTTCGTCGTAGCGAAGAACCGGTCGCCGAGGTCGCCAAAGAGCACCGGTGAAGAAACCAGCACAGAGCCCACCAAACAACAGATTCACCCATCCTTCAGTTGCATAAGTCCCCATGCCCCGGAGAATCGGAATCAAGAACGATGGTATGATTCCCAAGACAGTGGTCCACAGCAATTCAGTTCGAACGTTTCTCCAAACATCGGTGTCATTTGGAACACGTATTGCTTTCTCCATTCGAACCGGTGTTAAGGCCAAGCGAGCCACGACGTTGGGGAGCGGTCGGTCGTGAGGAACGCTGGCCATCGCCGTGACCTCAGGATTACGGGGATGGACAGCAATGGCAGCCATTTGCGATGAGGCAGGGCCGAGAAGTTCGTTCGGCCGGGGGCGTCCATCCATCATGGCTCCGCGGTGATTTGAGGAGGGAGCGTCGGCCAATCGTTCGGTGAACCCCATGTCGAGTTCGATTTTCTTTTGGTCCCGAGCCGCCAGCCATTCGGCATGCGTCAGAGCCCTTACTTCCCAGGTTCCCGGAAGGGCTTCTACCGCTGTGGAGAACGCTTCGGTCTGCATCAGTGCCTCGGCCAATTCTGCAAGGTCGAGCGAGGTCAGCGATTCCATGGCCTCTTCGTCATCCTTTCCATCGGGCCCTCCCATCACCTCGAGCACTTCGCGTTTGGCCAGGGCCTTAGCCATGGTGTAGAACGCTGGTGTTTTGGCTTCGTAGCACGGGCGGTGACCGGCGTATACCCAGCCGCCTTTGGTGGTGCCAATCGTGGTCGTAGTCGCTTCAACCGGATGAAACACAAGGCCGCCAAGGGAGATGCTCACGACCATCCCTCAATTTAGCGTGGTTTCCATTCGGCGGTACCACGCCATTCCGTTGACGTGGTCGGTGAGTTGTTCAAATTGGGGATATGGGGACACTGAACGCATGTACCCAAAGGCGGCAAAGTCGACGAGGTCAGGAGATGCCCCACCAAAAAACGGCTCTCCATTGTGAGCTGTTGTGAATTCCGTCAGGAGGTCGTGCCAGAGTTGTTTTGGCTTGCGCCCATCGCTTTTGACGCGCTTTCGAGCAATGATTCCCCACATGATTGGAAACCCTGCCCAAGCGTAGAGTCGCTTGGATATGAATCCGAATTTCTCAATTTTTGAAATCCGAGTGGTGGTTTTGAGTGCTGAGCCAAGGCTGCCGTAGAGAATAGGCACGGTCGCCTTTGAGAGGTAGGTGTCTGCCCAAGTCAACCATTCTTCTTGCCGAGCAGTGTCGCCTTGCGCCGCCATTTTGCCGCCATTGTAGGTCGCATCAATGAGCCGCAAAAGGGGCGTGGAATCCACATGGTGGTCTCCCTCTTGGTCGGTAAAAACGGGGACCTTACCCCAGTCGCCTGCAAACGCTACGTCCTTCTTGATTTTCATGCCGTTCACACCAACGTAATTGACGTCAACATTGAGGTGCTCAAGGAGCCCTCGGACCTTCCAGCAGAAAGGGCACGAGTAGAGGAGGTGAAGCGTTGGGGTTTGACCCATGATGTTGCGAGTCCGGCCGCCCTCTTCAAGGCTCGTTCTCTTGTCCTATCCCGGGTTTCCAACCCGCTTTCCAGAATTCAAGGTCGTCCAGCCATCCAAGCCATTCTTTGTCGGTACAATTCAGCAAACGAAACGCTCGCCCCTCAAGCCCTTCACGGAGCGAGGGCGTCATATCACCGATGTCCATGGCTTCTTTCCATTCAACTTGCATGTAGCGAATTTGTCGACGGGCCTCTTCTGGCTGGTCAAAGTTCATCTCACAAGCGTCTCTCAATTCCGAAAGCCAGGTCCGGGTGTCTTTCAAGATGGGGTCGTTACTGTTTGATGTGGCTTTTGCCTTCTTTCCAAACGGCCACCACCCCATGAGGATTGGTTGAAAGGACTGGTTCATGGTCTTGTCCATCGGCCAACGAATTGAAGAAGCACATTCCGGAGTGCTTGGCATGGGCCGCTTAACCGTTCACGCCCATGGCGTTCCAAAGGAGAAGGCCATGAAAGGATTGATCGAGATGTACGGGCGCCGCATCAAGGCTCGAGGCATCACCGTTGAATTCCATTCTGCAAAACTTGAACCAGATGCTTACGCAGACCGGCTCCTTGGCAAACCGGGTCGTCTTATCCTGCTGGATGAAGGTGGAGAACAGGACGATTCAATCGCTTTCGCCAAGCGGTTTGAACAATGGCAACTCGCTTCGGATGGAGTGCATTTGGCCATCGGTCCAGCCGAGGGCTGGCCTGACCATGTTGGGTTGGCCAACCTTCAGCGTCTCTCCCTCTCCACGATGACGTTTCCACATGAGCTTGCCACCGTCCTGCTGGTCGAGCAACTCTACCGGGCCACAGAGATTCAGCGAGGTTCGGGATATCACAAAGCATGATAGCAGGGTGCCACCGAGGTTGATGCAATGGCTACGATGTTTCTCGATGAGTCCTCGGGTAAAGTGTTGGCTTTGGCTGTCCTTACCGTGGTTTCGATTTCACTCATCGCCGGAAGCCGACATCAACCTTTTCCCGAAATATCTGGTAAATTTGGATGGACGTTGGCCAGCCTCACTGGCTTGTTAGCGCTCGGTGAAACGGCCCCCCGTCCGATGTCGCTAACGATGCTGCTCATCGTCTCGTTGATTCTTGGAAGTTACGGCGTGTTGGTGGGTGTGCATCACATGGTTCGAACTCGCCGAGACGTCTTCATTGCCCCCATGTCTGGATTTGTGTTTTGCACCGGTGCGGGAGGACTGATGGTTCTCACATGGCCCGAACTTAACACGCTTGAGCAATGGGCAGGTTTTCTCTTGTTGGTCCTCTTAGGAGGCAGCCAAACATGGATGGTGTTCCGAGGCCTTCTCATCGGGCGTTTGCCACTGGCTTGGAGCCAAGCAGGCATGGTTGCTCTTCAACGACGCCAAATCCATGGTCCGCACGGAGCCATCTCCTGCTTTGAGCGCGGTTGGGACGCTGATGAAGAACACCTCAATCCCATGGCTTATGTGGCTCTGCACCGGATTCATCTGTTCTTGGATCAATCCGATGAAGCCAAACGCTGGCTCGAATCGTTCGAAGATGCGGGCGGTGAGGCATCGGTGGCGCCCGAGTGGATTGAAGCAATTCACGACGCATTGGTCGGCATGGGTGCAGAAGCGGCCCTCTTCCCGTCGAAAACGCTCATGGAAGAGGCGTGACGTTACCGTTTTCCGGTGAATTATGATTCAATTAAAACGAGGTATTATATCCTTCAAGGTTGATTTCTATACATGAAGAAACTGAACGAAGCCCCCGAAGACTGGCCTATGGGGAATATCCTTTGGTTTGCCGTCCTGGTTTGGTTTTCTTCCAGCCTGCTTTCACAATCGGCTTACATCGCCATTCACGGGCTTCCTTACGATGCTGTAACCATGCTTGAGTCCCTTGGGCCCTTCTACTACTTCGTCCTCCTCCTTGAACTCATTATCTGGGGGAGCCTCATCGTCATGGGTTACCTGAAATTTGCCCGTGCTCGCCGCGACCGGTCGACAGGGCCCGGCCATGTTGTCGGAGCCTGATTCTTCGGATGTTTGATTTTGGTCAAAAAACAGCGATTCTTCATCGCTACCCTCCGGTGACTAAAAGTAGCGTCAAGACAAGGAATAGCCGTGTCTACACCCGCTGACGAACCTCTCTATTCTGGGCTACCAATGGAGTTGAACGAACTTTCTCCAGAGGCAACTCTGCCATATCCCCTACCAGATGGGGCCATTGTAGTGACCATTGAACAAGCGAGGAAAACGCTCCCTGAAGCCCAAAATGTGTTGATGGTGCTGCAAGCCATGAGCGATGAGGCGCACGACTTAACCAATGAACTGGAACTTCTGCTCGACCAGTATACCATGACGCACCCACACGTGATGGAGGTGGCTGAACACCTCGGTCAAATGGTTTCTCAGTGGCAAGGTAGTGTGGCCCGTCTGGAAAGCATCGGTGCTCGGATCGTGTCCATGGACCCAGGTCGTTTGGAATGGTACGGCGTTGTGGACCGACGAATGGCCTTGTTCTCGTGGGCGGTTGGTGAGACTGACATTGAGTGGTACTACCGAATGGAAGAAGGCTTCCCCTCCCGTAAACCCCTCATAGAGGCATGACCTCCCAAGGATGAGGGCGCAAGCATGGTGAAGATCAATCGCGTGTACACCGGTGGCGGAGATGGTGGCGAATCGTCGCTGGTTGATGGCTCACGACGTAAAAAATCAGACCCGCGATTCACGGTTGTTGGCGCCTGCGACGAAGTGAACAGTTGGATGGGCATGGCCCTCGCAGAACTTCAACGACTCCCAGATCATGAAGACGGTGGGGAACGAACCAACGTCCATCGAGTTCAAACCGTCCTCAACGAGGCTATGGTCCGCGTTCAGAACGAGTTGTTTGACCTTGGTGCAGAACTGGCTTGCCCTCCCGCAACGCTCCCGGAATACATGGTGCTGATCTCCCAAGGTCAAACCGACGTGTTGATGGAAGAAATGGACGCCTGGCTGACGGCCCTTTCTCCCCTGACCAGTTTCATCCTTCCTGCTGGGTCACCTCCAGTCTCATGCATGCACGTCACTCGCACCGTTGTCCGGCGATTGGAGCGGGCCATGGTCAACCTCACAGACCACGAGGGGGAAGACGCTGTCCGTCCGCTCGCTTTGGTGTACGTCAACCGTCTGTCGGACTGGCTTTTCGTCATGGCGCGCTGGGTCAGCATGATGCTAAACGAAGAAGAAGCCCTATGGGTTCCTCTTGGCAAACGGCCAGCTGAGAAAGGCATCGCTCATCGAGTGGAGCAAATGCAAGCCAACGATGATGACTTTGAGGACCTGTGATTATTGCGTTCCGTGAAGGCCAACAAAGCGTTGAGCCAGCCGGACCACGTTCCGTGTTTCATCATGCGTGATGGTCTCCAATGCTTGTTCCCAGTCCAGCCAGAGGTAGCCTCGATGCTCATGAGAGAGGGTCACTTCCATCTCCTCGGTTTCTGCGATGTACCAGTAGACCTGCTTGGTTTGTCGCTTTCCTTTGTGCCGGAATGAATATTCTGTTCGTTCTTCAAATCCTTCCAGGACCGCCACCCTTCGAATGCCGGTTTCTTCTGCCAGTTCCCGCAACATCGTTGTGGTTCGGTTAGCATCATCGTCCTCTACGTGTCCTTTGGGCAGGTCCCAGTGTCCTTGGGGGTACTGGAGGAGCAAGACCGCTCCGTAGTTGACCAGCACAACACCGCACGACGTCTCCATGCACCCCCCACGCTGCTTCTCATTCATGGTCATAACGGGTGTTCACCACCCAACCTTGATGGACATGAGACCTCGGAGTGGAGCCATGGGCATTGTACCGCTGCGAAGGGACGAGGTTCCGGCCTACACCCGCATCGTGGCGGATTCCGACATGGACGGTTTGTTCGGTGCGGCCGTCTTGAAAGCGTTCAGGCCTGAGGCCGAGGTGATGTTTTCCCATGCAGCTGCCCTCCGTGGCGGGCTGGTTGATGAGCACGTGGACCGCTCAACCGTGTTGGTGGACCTGCCCTTTCATCCCGACTGTGGTTGGTACGTCGACCATCATTTGACCAACCGGCCGAATGCCTCCGAGGCATCGTCTTTTGAGGCGGAGGGAGGTACACAACATTGGGAAGCCACACCGTCAGCTGCGCGTTTAGCATACGAATTGCTCGTTAACATCACGGACATGGACCACCTTACGCCGATGATGCCCGTGGTGGACGCTCTGGATTCCGGGGGCATCACGAAAGAAGACTTTCTTGAGGATGGACCGCTGTTGCAACTGTCCCGTACCTGTACCTCAAGGGACCCTGAATACATGCTGCATTTGGTGGATTTGCTCGCCAACGGTGCTAATTTCGAGCGTCTTCTTGCCGACCCCATCGTGATGGCTCGATGCCGTCAAGCCAAGGAAGAGCGAGTGGTTGCTCAACGTCATGTGGAAACCAACACCACGGTTCACGATCGCCTTGCTGTCTGTCGGATGGATGAAAGCGGATTGCGAAGTAACGGCTACTTGGTTACGGCGTGGGTGGGCGATGCTGCTGACGCATGTTGCATTGTCCACGGATACGCCGATGGCGATTTGAACAACCCAGAACGCCCGCCGCTCTCAGCCAGCTTCTACGCGAATTCCTTCCTTGCGGAGGGGCAAGGTCGCTACGACCTCTCTCGAATGGCCACGGCCCTTGACCCAACGGGAGGAGGCCACGCCAACGCTTGTGGGTGCCGAATTCAACCGCCAGGCTTGGAGGCCAACATGGAACATTGGATGTCGATGTGGTCCAGCCGGGACGATGTGCTGAGCGTTTGACTCAGAACTTTCGCATGGTGATGCTGGTGGAGTTTTCGAGGTCGATTTCTTCTTCAGGCTCTTCGATGACCTCTTCTGCTTGAACGGGGGCGTCCTTCAACCGCTTGACGGTGGCCTTGAGCACTTCAAACTCGATCTCAAGGTCCTCAAGAGCCTCCCTCGTGTCCTCAATGTGTTTCTCAACACGTGCCAACACTTTGTTGACCTTTCTGAGGGTGCGGTCTTCCCGAGCCATGATGCGCCGTCCCCCCGTTCTGTTTTGAAGGTTCTCCACTGGAAAAGGGGGTCATTCTTGCTCAGAATGTGCCGCCGGTATTGTCGCTGGATGGGGTGCTGAGGACCGTAAGAAGGACGGTGCCCACCAATTCCATTTGCCCATCAGCCGCATGGTTGAGGGGACGACCAGTGCGCGAACCAGCGTCGCATCAATGAAGATGGCCAGAGCCAATCCGAGACCGATTTGCTTGAGGATAATGACGGATGAAAGTCCGAAGGCGCCGAACACGACCACCATGATGGCGGCGGCTCCGGTGATGAGCCCTCCTGTTTTCTGCAAACCGTTGGCAACAGCAAGGGTGTTGTCTCCAGTGCGTTCCCACTCCTCGTGGATTCGGGAGAGCATCAACACCTCGTAATCCATCGATAAACCAAACACGATGCAGAACATGATCACAGGGTTCCCGGAGTCGATGGGCTGGGCGGTGAAGTTGAGCAGGTCAGCCCCGTATCCCCACTGGAAGACCCAGACGAGCATACCGAACGAGGCTGAAATTGAGAGGATGTTCATGGCGATGGCCTTGATGGGGATAATGACCGATTTGACCTGCATGAAAATCAAGATGGTTGTGGCGATGAGGATGAACGCCAACGCTCTGGGCAGATTGTCGGCGATGGCATCGAGGTTGTCGGCGTTGTAAGCAGCAAAGCCAGCCACAAGAAGGCGGTCGTTTTCTCCCGTGAGGTCGTCGAGGAAGGCACCTCGGTCGTCCCGTATCTCCTCCACCACCCTGCGCGAATCAACGTTGGTCTGGTCGCCCACCAACTGGACCGACATCATGGTGGCCTCTTCGCCTACGAAAGCGGCGCGCAGGCTTTCTCGGATAGTGACTTGTTCGGCTGGAAGGAATTCATCGGATGTATTCCAATATTGCACCACATCATCAGCACTCATTGTTGGTGATGGCAGGCCAACACCAATGCCTCCTGAGACACGTTCGTCATCAAGTAATGCTACCATGTAAGCATGCTGCGCCCTCAGGTTGACTTCGCTGAGCGGGTCTGCTCCATCGGTATCAATGACGAGGAAGATGGAGTTTGCCGCCTGGTCTGGCCACAACTCATCGATGAGTTCCATGCCCTGTCGCGATTCGTCGTCAGGAGGGAGGGCTTTCCATGAGGAAAGCGAAAATTCAGCGTAGGCGAAGGGAAGTCCTGCGCCGATGAGGAGGATAAGGGTTGGAATCAAAACAGCCCATGGGCGGTCCATGACGCGCTTGGCGATGCGGGCCCAAACACCGTCGTCCTTGGCCCTCATGTCAAAGGCGTAGGGGATTTTTAGCTTGTTGATACGGGGCCCCAAGACCGCCATCACCGCAGGGAGCACCACGGTTGAGTAAATCATGGCAATGGTGACGGCAATTGTGCCGCCGATGCCCAATGACGGAAGGGATGTATTGGTGAAGAAGAGCATCCCCATGAGGCCGATAGCAACCGTGATTCCGGAGTAAAAGACAGCCTTTCCGGCGGTGGCACAACTCATGGCTGTGGCCGTTCGTATGTCGTGTCCTCGTTCCATCTCTTCCCGGAATCGGTTGACCAAAAAGAGTGAATAATCGATGGAAACACCGATGCCGATCAACGAAACAATGTTGGTAGCATACACGGTAACATCCGTGACGTTTGACAACCAAATCGTCATCCCAACAGCTGCGATCAACGTGCCTCCTCCAACGCCCATTGGCAGGATGGCGGCAATGAGTGAACCAAAGATCAATCCGAGGATGAGGAGCGTCAAGGGAATGGCGACCACTTCGGCTTTAATGAGGTCCTTTTTGATGCGGTCGTCAAAGGTCCAATCAACGAAGATGCCGTCGGTCATCCACCCAGAATAAGCGTCGTCGATCTCCACGGTAGGCTCCAATTCTGTCAGCAGAACCTTTGCATCTTTTCGATCGGTGTTGAATCTGATCGTGTTGATGGCGTACGTTCCATCCTCATCGGTAGCGAGGACGTCTTCTCGGTCAACATCGTCAACGTCCCAAGAATACTCAACCTGGGCATTGGCATGTTTCTCAACTTCACTGAGTGCTTCCATGACGGCTTCCCTCCACTCAGGGGAAGTGTCGTTGAGGGTTGGATGGAACACAATGTAGCGGAACGAGGGTCCTCGTTCTTCACTATCGGAGGCGAATCGCTGGTTGATCAAGCGTCCAGCATTCACCGATTCAACGTCGTCCTCACCGAATCCCTCGGCCCAGTCTGGCCCAATCGAGATGAGGCTACCCATCAAAATGCAAGAAATGAGTCCGAACGCTATCATCGTTTTGCGGTGGTCGTGGATGAACAAACCCATCTTGAAAAACGCCCTGTTTTTCAGCATTTCAGGGTCTGTCGCTCCTTCCATGTTTTGAGCGAAAAATTAGGTGTATTTGAACAGGCGTTATGGGGCCAGCCGGCTGCTCGATTTGCTTAACGACACTGAGCACAATCAATCGATGACTTATGTCAGCACATCGAAGGTGTAAATGAAGCCCAAAAAGGCATGAATAAACACCATGTAGATAATCAGGTCAGCGGCTCGTCCGTGCTTTAGTTTGGCAACGGCAAAGGATTCACCCGCCACACGTTGGTTCCGAGCCTGCTTTCCGAGGCGCGTCATGAAGACCATCAAACCAAAGCCAACGGGGCCCATGAAACCGTGGAGCGATTGTGGAACGAGGGAAGACCAGAGGTTTTCGCCAGCGTACCAGCCGGTAAATCCACGGGCCATGAACGCCACCAAAATGACGCCACCCGTAGCCCAAAGAAGGCGTTCGCCGTTGGTTTCATGACGAGTTAAATGAGCGGCCCGCTCCTCTCCTTTTAGCACATAGGACTTCTTACGCCACGCGTATTGCCACCACATCCAAACCACCAGCGCGCTCGCAAGGAGGGGGTGGAGTAACAGAGCAACGGTCGGAATCAAGTCCATGCAGTCTCAGCAATGGGGAGGTGGCTTTGGTTCATGGAATTATGCTTTTCATTCTCAAATTGGTCAACACAGCCCATCGGTGGATTGAAATGGCTCCCGTCGTGGGGAGAAATGAGGGGATGAAAGGGTGGACGAATCGTACATGGAAACCTGCCTGAAGGCAGCGTTTTCAAAACCCAAGTCGGGTGCTGTACGCGTCTCCATCATGAATCGTGAATCGGCTTGGAAGATGTTGGACAAGCCCTTGCGAGCCCACCTGGTCATCGCCGCACACGAACAGGAGCCTCCGGCATCGGACGACGAAGATGACGATAATGCACCACGCCGGCCAACCATGAACCGTCCACGGGGCCGCATGCGTCGGTCTGGACGTCAAACGGGTCCCGCCCACATGACTTGGCTCCACGCCCCTAAAGCCATCATCGATGAATCACCTTACACCACGGCTTACCAACTGGCGACACTTCTGGTTCACAAGCAAATGGACCAAGACAACTGGGATGAAGCATGGAATTCACACGAGAACCTGCTTCGGGAAACTTGCATGGTCGAGGGTGTCCATCCTGTTTGGCATACGATTGGGGAGAAAACACCACTCCTTGGACAATTTCTGGCCTTTCCAAAGGCGAAGGTCGAGACGGTCAAGAAGACGACCAAAATGGGAACGGACTTTTTCTGGATTGACCCTCGCAACAAGGATGATGTCATTACGGTGCTCAAACTTGCGAGCGCAGGCGTAAATGACCCCGACATCAAAGTGGCCATGCAAAAAGCCACGCATCAAATTTCAGGCTCCCGCTCCGTTGACCTCAATGGCCCCCTCGGTGCCTTGACCGAATCGATGGCGTTCATCACCATCGTTTTGGCTCTCCATGGTGGTCAAGCGATTCCCGAGAAGGCTCGAAAAGCAGGGAAGAAAGCCGATGCAGAGTTGGCTGAAGCGCTGGAAGATTTCGAACATCTCGTAAAAGGAACCGTGAACGATTGGTCAACTGTCCTCTCACTGCAACGGGAGGATTCGCTCTCCCATGCACGACGCTCCCTCGCCTGGCAACACGCGCCCCCTGAGGCTGAGGCATGCACTTCTGAACAACTTGAGCAAGGCCTCGCCCTGCTTGTAGACGCTCATGTCCATGAGGGGCGAGATCGTTTGACATGGTGGCGATTGAACGCCTTGCTCCGTGAAGGAAAGGAGGACGAAGCCATGGGTGTTCTCGAAGGGCGACGCCTCGACGCTTCCTCGGATGTCACGGAACTTCTTCCACTTGTGACCTCTTTGTCGAACGAGCGAGCAACCGATTGGCTGATGCAGTTCATGGACGACGTTGACCAGCAGGCTTTGCTTCATATCATGATGGCGGATACCCTCGCTACCGAACTTCGTACCAAAGCGGCTCAACGCTTGTGTGATGAACAAGGACCCATGTGGGAAGAAGGTCGTGCGCTGGCCCTCGTGCTGTTGTTGCAGAAACTTGACCTTCATCGGCTGGCCAAGGTGTTTACCACCGACTCCATGCTCCCGCTTCGTCACCCATACATTGCCCTCTTAGTGAGCCATCTAGCGCCCGCCAATTTTGAATCAACCTTGCGTGAACACATCTTCACCGCCCGTAATCAGGCTCTAAAATCGATTCAGGGCGCTGAGCTCCCCACCTTCCTCTCTCCGTTGGCTGAACACCTCCTTTTGTTGATGGAAGGCACCTACAAAGACACCCCTGAAGTCGTTGAGGTCCTCAATGCCTCGGCCTTGAAAGCCTTCTCACCCATCAGCCGGGCGCTCGCTGGCGATGGCGTTGTCAGCTCCACCCACATTCGCAACATGGGCAACAGTTTGGACGATCTCGATTTGACCTTGATTGAGCGTCGCTTGTTTGAAGTTATGCTGCTTTCTTTGACCATGAACAGACACCTGCAGGCGTACAACATCGGCATGGCCAAGTCCAACGATGCGGCTGACCTTGATGCTCTCTTGGAAAACCCAGTCATTCCATTGAGGTTGATTCAATCCTATTCCGTTCTGATGGTTGAACACGACTTGGGACTCCCCAACCTCGTCGGGTGGTACCAAAAGAACGACCCCCTGTCTCCTTGGGCACCGTTGGCTCGTGCAGCCCTGTTTGCTACGGAGGGAGATGAACTCAACTCCGCTCGAGAATACTCCCGCGCCGCCGAACTGTTCACCAAGCAACGCAAAGCTGGAGGGGCTTCCACTGAAGGTGATGCAGAGGACAACGATTTCGTCCTGTCCCTTCCGTTGACCTTGTACCGGAAATCATTGATTCATTACGCCCACGCCAAGTCTTGGGCTGAAGCAGTTGATCTCTTGGAGCGAGTTCCTTCCCTCAAAACGGCCATCACAGAACGTTTCAAACTCTACTTGCGGGTATGTCATGCCTCTGGTACCGACACCAACGCGGCTGCGCGCATGATTCGCCAACATGTTCAACAACGGAAGACGATTCTTGAGGAAGACGTTGAGGGCAACATGATTGAAAAGACCCGAACGACCTACAACGAAGAGGAACTTGACCTCCTCAGAAATTATCCATTCGAGCAGGCGCACCTCCTTCCCCCTGAACCGTTCCTTGGACGGGTAACAGCGGCCTCAACGCACATCAGTCGGGACCTGCGGCGCTCGCGAACCCAATTTGAGCACCAGTTCCGTCAAGCCATGCAAGGGTCATCCCCTTCGATGGAGGAAATTTACGAAATTGCCAAGAACGCTGCTGAAGAGGGTGCGTTTGAAGGTTTGATGTACCTCGAACGGGCACAAAACTCCACCAAGTTCCCCATCACGGCCCGCAACCGTCTCGCCGGTGTTGAGCAAGCGCTCTTCTCACAGTACAAAGACGACATCCCGACATCGAAACGGCGTTTCTTACACAACCTCTCCTTGACGCCCCTGGTCATCATTGACACCAACGTGTTGGTTGACGCTTTGGTGGAAAAAATGTACCAGCACATGGATCTGGTGTTCGAAACCAACCTCAACATCATCGGCTCAAACCGGTTCCATCGAATCCTTCTTCACCACGCAGAGGCCAAGCATTTGGCCATGATGATCCCTGATGATGTTCGTGGTGAATTGAAACAATTTGCCAAGGATCAACGCCTCTTGCCCCGTTTCAAGAGTTCGATGGTCAATGCTGAAAAGTTGGAGGAAACGCTCAGTGAATCGGTCATGATGGGACTTGTTGACAGTGTGCTCTCTGAGTACAACACCTGGTCCCCAAGCGCCGATATGCTCGAGGACGTGCCCGAATCGTCGGACCACCTGGATGCGTTCTTGATTCGACACAGCGATGTGTTCGAAGAGTTGACCGAGCTGAAGGGATACCGCGGGGTGACCTACCGTACCGAACTGGAAGGCCGCGCCATTTACCCCGAAGCCACCGATTTGGACATCTACCGGCTGGCGACCCACCTCGCCTCGCTCCCGCTGCCCAACATCGGAGCGGTCATGGTCGCCACGATGGACGGTGATTTCACGCTCGTTGACCGAGCCATTGAGGAACGGTTCGGATTTAGCATCGCTAAGAACAACCGTTCGCTCAAGCCATGGCTAAAGCGTCAATCAAACTAAATCGCGTTCAAGCGGGCTCGTTTAGTCGCTGGTAATCCAATTCAAAATTTGATTGTATTTTGAATCGCTTTGGTAGGGTGGATGATGCCCTGCGGATGGGCTGTGCACTTGGGCACAATCCGAGAACTTCTGGGCGAGTGCCGGTGCCATATCCTTGAAACCGTCGTCGTTTTCTCCCGAGAACACCATGGCTGGCGTTGAGAACGGTGCAGCTTCATCAATGGTGTCGATGAGCCCTTCGTGCGTGGTCGGCAAGTAGCCGTTGTACATCATCACTTTCTCGAACGTGTTGTCCGTGTTGGCGAGATAGACAGGGATCATTGCGGCACCTTGGGAATATCCCAATATAGCGTGGAATGGGCCTTGCTGGTCAACAATTTGGTCAAGGTAAGAAATGGAGGTATCAGCCCATCCCCGGTCGGTCGTGGGTTGGCCCTTTCCTCCCGGCGGGTCGCGTATCCAGACATTGTTACTCTCAGGGGTGCTGGCAAAAACAAATTCATAATCGCTCAGGCTTGCCATTAGATCTTGCATCCCTTGCATGCTGCGAAGACCGTTGGCAGTTTGTCCGCCGCCGTGGAGAGCGAGGATCTTCAACGGGCCTTGCGGTCCAATTTGGCTTTCTGAACATCCCACTTCGTTGACGGTTTCACCACTGGGTGTGTTGGGGCATGTATCTATGTCGTTGCTTACGCCATCGTTGTCGTCGTCCTTTTGCGATTCAGAGCAACCGAAAGCGTCGACTTGCTCTCCGGCAGGTGTGCCCGGGCATGCATCAACGTCGTCTGAGAATCCGTCGGAATCCGTGTCCTTTTGGGCGTCAGCACACCCGTCGCCGTCCACACTTGCACCGGTGGAGGTGTTCGGGCATAAGTCGTCAGCATTGACCACGCCGTCGCCGTCGTCGTCGGTTTCCGAGTCCGAACATCCCGTAGAGTAGACCGGTTCTCCGGCAGGAGTTTCCGGGCACGCATCAACGTCGTCGAGTACACCGTCTTGGTCATTGTCGTCGATTGGCTCGGGTGGAAGTGGTAGATCGACCGATATGCTTTGTTCGGATTCTTCAAACATACCGCATTTGGCGACAAGGATGCCCTTTGTGCTGTGTTCCTCGGTATCGATGGTGAGCGTGTAAGTGGCATCGACTTCGGAGAAGTTTCCGGGGATATACACAGCAGAGTTTTGGTTGCTTGGTTGGTATTTCACCGAACAGGTTTCGGGAAATTCATGCAGAACAGCACCCTCAACGATTCCCAGTGTTTCGTTCTCCACTGGAGGCGTCCATCCAAAGGTAAGGCGAACATCGTTTTCCTCGGGTGGGCTGATGACGAGCATCACGGGCTTTCCTTCGCTTTCCTGTTGTTCTGCATCGTATGCAGTGATCTGAAGAATGAACGAACCCGGTCCGGTGATGCTTGTTTCGCTGGTCCATTTTCCGGAGGGGAGCACACTGAGATTCATCGTTTCAATCACAGCGAAGTTTTCGTTTAGTACGGACACCGTTACCCAGGAGGTAGAGAGGTTCTCGTCGTAGATATATCCCTCGATGGAAACTGTGTTCCCATCCCATATTTCCGTGATTTCTTCGTCAATCATGAGTTTTGGCGGATAATTTTCCACTTTGTACTCGTCCTCTACCTCAGTTTTCTCTTCTTCCCCGTCCACGGTGGTGGTGTTCAGAGAATACACGACGGCGCCTGAGCTGCCCATGATGGCGGCGACAAAGAGCGTGAGGGCTATGGTTTTCGTATCCATGACACGGAATTTTCCTAAACCGATTATAAATCTGTGTGGTAAATGCCCACAAGTCAGTCTTCGTGCCAGTTTGAAGTTTACATGTGCTGAATCATGGTCTCGCCAAAGGCACTGCAGGAAAGCAGCGTGGCATCGTCCATCAATCGCTCAAAGTCGTAGGTGACCGTTTTGTTGGAGATGGCGCCTTCCATGCCCTTCACAATGAGGTCGGCGGCGTCCTTCCATCCCATGTGTCGCAGCATCATCTCGGCTGAGAGGATGAGGGAGCCGGGGTTGACCTTGTTTTGGCCGGCGTACTTGGGTGCAGTGCCGTGGGTGGCTTCGAAGATGGAGATGCCCGTGTCGTAGTTGATGTTGGCTCCTGGTGCGATGCCGATACCGCCGACTTGGGCAGCTAGGGCGTCGGAGATGTAGTCTCCATTGAGGTTCATTGTCGTCAAGACGCTGTACTCGGCTGGCCGTGTGATGATTTGTTGAAGCATAGCATCGGCGATCACGTCCTTGATGAGGATGGTGTTGCCGGTGTTTGGGTTGGTGAGGGTGCACCATGGGCCTCCGTCCAGCTCAGTGGCTCCGAACTCTTCC